>Ga0326727_10000818_pt1 | contig 123390 bp, 94 predicted proteins | sample MB2enrmetagenome_FD_207643 | JGI IMG/M metagenome (GOLD analysis project Ga0326727, IMG submission 207643) | Lab enriched peat soil microbial communities from McLean, Ithaca, NY, United States - MB29MY | ecosystem: Environmental > Terrestrial > Soil > Wetlands > Peat | place: USA: New York...
TAGCGCGGGCGTCCTCGCCTGCGAGTTCATCGGGCGTCCCGCCCGGTGATGTTTCGGCTCATGGCGGCGGGACGCCACCAAAACCCGCCGGCGAGGACGCCTGCGCTACACTTTGTCACTGGCCCTGCCCCATTACCAGGGGGGAAAAATTTGACTTGCAAAAAACGGGGGGATGGGGTTAATTATTGCGTGTAATCGGGCCAAGGCCCGGCAGGTGAATATAGTCGAAGCGTACATGAACAAATTCCAACCCGTGAGGGCTGCTTGAGCCGGCCCTACTCTTCCCGTTCATTTTCTCCGCCCGTTCCCTTCGCGCGTGTCAATGGGAAAATCCGCGCGCGCGAGGTGCGGGTCATTGACGGCGAGCAGAAAAACCTCGGGGTGATGCCGCTGGGCGAAGCGATCAGCCTGGCGCGCTCCAAGGGTGTGGATTTGGTGGAGGTCAACCCCAACGCGGTGCCCTCGGTGTGCCGGCTGGTGGATTTCGGCAAATTCCGCTACGAACAGGCCAAGCGGGAGAAGGAATCGCGCAAGCACCAGCACGCCAACAAGGTGAAGGAGATCCAGCTCAGCCCGAACATAGACCCGCATGATTTCGCGTTCAAGCTGCAGCATGCGGTGGATTTTCTGTGCGAAGACATGAAAGTGAAGGTGACTTTGCGTTTCCGCGGCCGGGAGATGGCGCACAAGGAATTGGGCTTTCAACAGGTGGAGAAGCTGGTCAAGAGCCTGTTGCCTTACGGGCATCCGGACGCCCCGGCCAAACTGGTCGGCAAGGGCATCAACATCATGCTCAGTCCCCTGCCCCGCGCCAAACGGGGCAAGAATCCCCGCGAACCCGGAATTGACGGCGAGAGCGCCGCGCCAGCCTTGACGGAGGAGACCGAAGCTGCCGAGGCGAAGGAAGAGCGGCCGGCTGAGCCCGCCGGCAAGGAATTCGGCAACAACGCTTTTGCCAACCTGGAATTGAAGCCGGGCGGGTGAGACAAGGCTGAAGGGGCGTAAGTGATTAGTCCGCATATTTCACCCCAACGGTAACGCGCAATAGCGCGCCGCGTGAGGGCACGCGGCCTACAAACCCGTGCCATTGCGTCTGTAGGCCGCGTGCCCTCACGCGGCGTTTGGACGTATGAAATATCCGGTTTACAGACGGGTGTGGCTGCCGTCGCAGAAGGGTTTATTCTTGGAATGCTTGCAGGCACACCAGGCAACGGTCTTGACGGCGGTGATGTCGGCCTTGAGGGGCGCGAACTCGGTGCCTTTGTGGGAACCATCGCAAAAGGGCTGGGAAGCGGACCGGCCACAAGCGCACCACCAATAGGTGCCCGGTTCGGCTTTTTGCACGATTGGACCTTTTTGAAATACAATTGGATCGCTCATGCCCTCCCTTGTAGCGCGCGCGGAGGCCGGCGGCAAATGAAAATTGGCCGCGAAACGCGCTCCCGATGTGGATTTTACTTTCCAGCAGCCAGCCGGATGGTGCGTCTCTCCCATCCGAGCGCGGCCAATTCGGGCCTGAACCGGCCACGGCCGCGGGAAGGGGAACCGAATGACGCCGATTGGCCTGCCTGGCCACCCTCGCCATTTTGGCGCGCCGCGATTTGCAATTGAGAGCCGCTCTCTTCCGGCGCTTCCACCACTGTTATTCTGACATCTTTCATATCTGCCTGGCTGAACAGAGCTCAAAGGTCCGTTGCCGGCCAAGTGAGAAAGAGCACAATTCATGCCGCAAAACGAGGCTGAACGGCCGGATAATTGCAAGAGTTTGCAATTTAACGTGTTAGGCGCGATTTTTAGGGCAAATCCGCCCCATTTATCAGGAACGAACTCCCGCAGGATGCGTAAGAATCCCACATTTTGCGTGAAATTCTACAAGAGGGGGTCGTCCGCCGGTTCGGCGATGGCCGCCAAGTCATCCGGGGTCCTGGCGGCGTCCACGACCTCGGCATAAGCGGCGACCTCTTCTGCCGTGAAAACGTCCAGCAGCGAGACTTTGAGGTGGCGGGAACGGCCTTGGAGGGTGATGTGGTCCCATTGCGCGGCGATGACGGAGGCGGAAAACTTCTGGATGCACCGCCCGCGAATGTAGGCGCGGGTGGTTCGCGGCGGGTCGGAAATCGCCCGGCGGACTGCCGCGTCGTCTGGCGCCCCGATCATCGAGCCGGATTGCTCCAGGGCGTAATAGAGGCCCTTGGCGCGGTCCAGGCGGTGATACTCCAAGTCCAGGCTTTGCAACCAGGGGTCGTTGGCGCCGAGGTTGTGGGCGGATTGAAATTCGCGAATCAGCGCCAGTTTGGCCGCCCAATCCAGCCGGTCGCGGCAGCGCATGGGGTCTGTTTCCAAGTCGCGGAGCACGAGGTCCCAATCGGCGGCGATGGCCGCCTTGGAAGGATGGCTTAAATCGCACAACTGGGTCGCCGCCTGCCAGTATTGGCGCTGCAACTCCAGGGCGGTGGAGTCCTTTTTGTCCTCCAACGCGACCTGCCAGCGGAATTTTCCGTCGCGGGAGATGGCGACCAACGCCCGCAACGGATCGGCCAGCACAGGGTAGGAGCGATTGGGGTCGCGGGCCAGAGCCTCCAGAACGAGCGCCGTGATGCCGATCTTCAAGCGCGTGGAGAAGGGCGACATGTTGGCATCGCCCAAAATGACGTGAAAGCGCCTGAACAGATTGGGGTTGGCATGAGGCTCGTCGCGGGTGTTGACAATGGGACGGCGCTGCATGGTGTCCACGCTTTGCAATTCGCTGAAAAAATCGCTGCGTTGCGAGATCTGGAATCCGGGGGCGACAAAGCGGTCTTCCTCCTCGATGGCGAACTTGCCCGCGCCGGCGAAGATCTGGCGAGTGACCAGGAAGGCCTGGATGCCCCGGGCCAATTTTTCCCAGGGCAAGGAGCGGGGCACCAGATAGTTTTCGTGGCAGCCGTAGCTATGGCCGCGGAAATCGGTGTTGTTCTTGTAGAGGCAGACCACAGCCTCGCGCTCCTCCGAAAGCTTCTCGGCGCAACGCATCAGAATCCGCTCGCCGGCGCGGTCGTGAGCGATCAACTCCTCGACCGTGCCGCATTCGGGCGTGCAGTATTCCGGGTGGGCGTGATCGTTGTAATAGCGGGCGCCGTTGCCCAGGACGAGGTCGCTCTTTATTTCCACAAAGGTCAATTCGCGGGCGGCGTCCTGAGCGAAGTAGCCGGCTTCGTCGGCGTCCTGCCGGAGTTGCTGGACGTGAAAGCCGCGCATGTCGGCGTGAGGGTCCTCGCAGTTGTAGTCCCAGCGCATCAAGACGCCGGATTTGGTGGCGCTGCGCACCAAGGCCATGGAATCGGCGACGACGTCGAAATTCTCCTCCTTTTCGCGGGCGATGCCGATTTCCGTTTCAGTGCCGAACTGGATAATCATGTTGCAGGCGCTCAGACAATGCCCGCCCCGTGGGAATCGTTCTTGCGCGGGCGGATGGGCGCGAGCTTGATGACATTTTCGGGATCAAAGTCCGTCAACTTGAGCCAATCTTCGGTAATGTCGGTGGGCGGGAAGAGATCGTTCTCGGCGTATTCCTGCTGGAGGGCGTGGGCCAGGTCGGCGCCTGTCAATTGGGTTTCCTGGCCGGTTTCGATGGACCGCTTGATAGCCAGGCTCTTGGCCCGCTCGACCACGGCGGCGATAATGGCCCCGCTGCCTAAATCGCCGCGATAAAGAAAATCCCTCTTGCCGCTGCGGAAAGTGATCTCCAGGAACTGATTCTCCACCGTCTTGGCGTAATGCACCTCGGTAATGGCGTTGGCCATGATTTCCTTGGGCTGGGCCAGCGGCAGGGAGTCCTTCAAATAAATCTCGTAAATGCGCCGCGCGCCTTCGCGGGTCGGACGATTGACCTTGATTTTTCTATCAATCCGCCCCGGACGCAAAATGGCCGGGTCAATCAAATCGGCGCGGTTGGAGGCCAGGATGACGACGACGTTTTGCAGCGGCTCCAGGCCGTCCATCTCCGAGCAAAACATGGGCACCAAGGTGCTCAGAATGGTGCTGTAACGGCCGGCCCGGCGGGTGCCCAAAATGGACTCCGCCTCGTCTATGAACAAAAACGCCAGCGAGCCTTCCGCCGCCCGCTCGCGGCACTGGGCGAAAAGGTCACGAACCTGGCGCTCCGACTCGCCGACCCACATGTTGAGGATTTCGGGGCCTTTGACATGAAGAAAGAACTCCGGATGGTCCACGCCCGTCTGGGCCAGGATTTGCTGGCGCAAATTGTAAGCCGTCGCCTTGCCCAGCAGCGTCTTGCCGCACCCCGGCGGCCCGTGCAACAGAAAGCCCTTGGGCACCGTGTGCTCGAACCGCTTGAACAACTCCCGATGCAAAAAGGGCAATTCGATCGTGTCCCGAATCGCCCGCACCGCTTCGTTTTGGCCGCCGACGGCCGACCAGGGAAGCGGAGAGACCGTTTCCAGCGCACGCTCGATCCTCCGGCCCACACCGATGACCTCCAGCGCCACGCGTTGATTGGCATCCAGGCGAACCTCCATCCCCGGCTTGATCTTCTCCTTGGCCAGCAGGGCCGAACGCAACAACACCGAGGCAACCAGCCCCGACTCCTGCCCGACCCGAAGCCGTCCGCCTGAAAGCAACTCGTCCACCCGGACGATAGGCCCATTGCGATCAAAGCCCAGCCCCTGAACGACGGCAAAGGCCTCGTTGAGCAAGAGCCTTTGGCCGACCTGCAAACTGGCCAGAGGCAATTGCGGGTCAATCCGGCAGACATAATCGGTTCCGCTCACGCACACATGCGCCTTGTCCGGCTCCAAAGGCATGAGGAAAGTGCCAACTCGGAAAGCGGGCGAACGGAGTTTTTCGACGACGGCGTCCAGTTTTTCGATGGTTTGGCGGGCCTGATCATTGACTTCCTCCACCTCGGCGACCCGGTCGCGCAGATAAACCATGTCCATGATCGCGGAATGGCGCGGGGGCAATTTGGCCACGATCATATCCACCAACTGGAGCATGGACAGGGCCTCCAACTGGTGGTGAGGGAGCAGTGAATCTCTCGGAGGCGAGGAATGCAGATCCCCAGCGGGCTGGGGTTTAGGCAATGAACTCGAACCGGTGGCCTTCTTCTTGGACTCTGCCATGGACTTTAAGGTATGCCCACCGTGGCCTTTTGCAACCGGCAGACGGCACAAAAATTTTCCGCCGCCGTCATTTCTGACATTCCGATTTTCCGGCGGGTGCAAAACGGGCTTGCGCCAAGGCGGCGAGGCAGATTAGGATTGGGGTCCTGGTGTTCGCACCCATAGCTCAATTGGATAGAGCATCTGACTACGGATCAGAAGGTTGAAGGTTCAACTCCTTCTGGGTGCGCCACAGTATCAACGACTTACGTAAACTCGGTTTTTCGAAAAAGCAGGAGTAGTATAAAAAGTAGTATAATGTGCCCCCACGTTTCAGGGCGTTTCACGGCATGCCGTCCTGGGAGCTTTCAATGGTCAAAACGCGACATCCTGCATGAATCCGTCGGAACGAAGGGCTTCGGTGTAGGCCTTCGGAATTCAAGCAGATCCGCCTGAATGTGGAGCGCTGAGGAAATCGCGCTCGTTGCGGGATCGGGAATCAGTCACGGAGCGGAGCCAGAAGGACGTTTCAATCGTGCCCGGCCATACGCGGAAATGTCCGGCTGCCCGCAAGATCGAACAAGTGCTGCCTGAGACGATTGCGGTTGCCTCCGTTTTGCCGTAGGGGGATCATTACCAGCGACCGCGAGTGCCAGAGGGCTGCCGGATGTTGCTGGTGCCAGTGGAATTTGACACCAGCAGCCTCAAGGTGCGGGCCGAGGCTTATCACGGTGACCGACAGGAGCGAAGTGCTCGCACGGCCGGAGACGGACCTACTGATATTCTTGGGGGAATACGTCCTTCAATTTGATTTTCAGCCGCCCCAGGATCGTCTCGAACTTGTTGAGCGTGATGTGGTGGGCCAGGGCCATGTTGCCGGGCGCGCCGCCCAAGTTCCATCTCACTTTGCGCGACAATGCCATCACATTGGCTGGGCTGGACAGCATGGCCCGTCTTGCGCCAATCCCTGCAAGGCGCCGCCAAATGTTGGACAGCCAGTCCCAATCCTAAACTTAATCCAAATCCCGCCCTACCGATTGTGCCCGTCTTTCCCCTGGTCAACGTCCTCGTGCCACTTACCCCTTCCCATCTTCCAAGCTGGCGCCGCGTCAGGCTCGCTGCGTAGCCGGATGGCTCAGAGATCTCGCCACGGGGCGCCACCGGACAATTCTCTGGTAACGGTACGGCAAGGATCGTGACGCTGGTCAGGCTGGAGATTGTACGGCGTTGCGATCAAGCCCGGGGTTTTAAAGTCCTGCCCAAACGCTGGATCATTGAACGAACCTTTGGCTGGATGAGCAAATCGCGGCGGCTATGTCGTGACTTTGAAGTCCGGCTTGATCATAGCGAACCGATGATACGCATTTGCATGATTCGACTGATGGTGAAACGTCTGGCGTCAATATGAAAAAAGCGTTTTCAAAACACGCTCGTAGAGTCATTCGTTTCCTTTTTTCTTACCTGGGAGGAATCGCACGTTCTTGACGTACGCGTTGGTTTGGATCTTGCCTTCCTCCGTGCTGGTGACAACTTTCCCATGAATTCGAAGATTGTCGAAGGTGACATCTTCGACGCAGTGGTCAGCGTCAAACCCGGAAAGCGTCGAGGGGACGAAGGCCCCGCCGGTCAGCGCAATATTCCGGAAGACGACGCCCTGGATATGCCCTCGCTCGAGGTCCTTGCTAAATATATCGCGGTCAACGACTAACTTCAGCAATTGGACGCGCGCATCCTCGACGCGGATGTCGTCAAAACACACATCGCGCACGGTGGCCCGGTCGCCAATCTTGAGCCCGAGCACGCCCGCGCAGGCCATGCCATGCAGGACATCGCAGTTCTGGAAGAGCAGACCGCGAATATAAGCCGCACGGGTTTCGTAAGTCACGCCCAGCGAGAACCCCCAGTCGCACCAGATGACGCAATTGCGGACCGTAATTTCCTCCACGTCTGCATCCCGGTCAAGGGCCTTGACGATGATACTGTCGTCGTAGTTTCGCACAAAGCAGTCCTCCACGGTAACATGACGGCAGTTCACCAGGTCAATGCCGTCAGTGTTTTTTCTGTAGTCAAGCATTTTCACATTTGCGACAGTGACATGCTCGCAGCGGCGGAAGACAACGGTCCACAAGGGAGAATCGCGAAGGATTATGCCGCGGATCTCAATATCAGAGCAATTCGTGAAAGCGACGGGATTTGTCTCCCGTGCCTTCCATCTGCTTCCGTCGAGGATGCCGCGGCCTAAGACGCGGACTCCTCGTACGCCGTCAGCCGCGATGCTGCCATAGACCAGCGCTCCGCCGGCGATGTAGATTGTCTCACCGCTCTGCGGGCGGATTTCGCCTGGCTGATGTACGCCCGGACCAAAGTAACGAACTTTGTCTTGCCCCGGCTTGGGAATGCCACCGGGGTACGACTCAATGGCGTCAGCGAACAGGAAAAGTGGCCTCCGATCACTGCCGTTCCACTGAAGACACAGCTTGCATGGCTGCGAAATCGTGAAACTGACAGTCTTGTTCTGAATGGCAGACGTGATCGCCCGGGACCGCGGTCGGATTTCGACGCTTTTCAGGTTCTCTTTTGCCGTGATCGTGACGCGGGCCTCGCCCGAAAAATCGAAGGAGGCAAAACCAACCGTTTCGGACACGATCCCCCAATCGGGGGCGCTGCGGTTCACCGTGGCCATGAAGACGAAGACGGGTTTTCCGTTTACAGTGACCGAGCAGTCCTCGAAGGCCGGCTCGTCGGGCAGAGGAGGATAGATCACTAGCTCCGTAGCGCCGGCCCCATGGAAACCAGCAATCGCCACGAGTAATTGAACCGATAGAAAACATCGGAAAACTACTTTTCGGAGTTGGGTTGATAATGATAGTTCAGTTTGAGGTGTGGCAGGTTTCATGGTGACTGTTTTTCAGAAGGTCAGCAAGTCTTGGATAAAGTTGGCGATATCTTTCGAACTGTTCGCGGTAAATAGAATGGCGGTTCATGTCCGGTTCGAAGATCTGACCCGTGCGGACGAAACGAGCGCAGGCTTCCTCATAAGTGGGAAACTCTTCAATGGCCTTGCCGGCAATCATCGCGGCACCAAGCACCCCGGCTTCCGGATCCGCTGCCCGCTCGAAGGGGACACCCATAATGTCCGCCTTGATTTGGAGCCAAGCTGACGATTTGGCACCACCACCGCTGGCGACGAAGCGCGACATGTCAACTCCGAGTGACGCCAGGCTTTCAAAGCACTCTAGAAAATAGAAAGTTTCGCATTCCATGATCGCTTTGAGAATCTCGCCGCGTTCGGTCGAAGCACGCAAGCCAAGGATGACACCCGATGAGTCTTCGATGAAACTGGGAGCGCCCGTGGGTTCGAAGTGGGGAAGAACGAGCAGACGACTTGGCGTGGCGGGCATTTCCGCTGTGAGGCGGTCATACAAATCCTGGCTCGCCGTCTGTTCGTTCCTGGCAAAAGTGTTCCTAAACCATTTCACCAAACTGCCAGCCTGATTATAAATGAAGGAGACGTAAAGTCCGGGAACAACATGGTGCTCAATATTGAGCTTCGCCCGCAGCATGAGATTACTATCTGGAATTCCGGCATAGACCGGGGTGATGCATTCGACTGTGCCAATTCCGTCCACCGCCTTGCCCGCCGAGCAGATGCCGACTCCGAGGGCATTGCAGCATTGGTCGTGAGCGCCGACAACGCAGACAACATCACCATCGAGCCCCAATGCCGCGGCTTTGGCGGCGGGAATCGTTCCGGCGATGTGTCCCGAGGGCACAAGTCTTGGGAGCCGGCACGCTTCGATGCCGGCAATCCCGAGAAGTTGCTCCGACCATGCTTCCTTCCTCAAGTTGAACAAGAGTGTTCTGTTCGCCTGCGAAAACGAAGTAGCCGCTTCGCACCCGAGAAGGAAGAAGATCAACTCACCGAAAAACAAGAATTTGTCGGTTTTTCTGTAAAGTTCAGGCTCGTTAGCCTTCAGCCAAAGAAGTTTGACCAACGAATACGCCGTCGAAACGATATTCGGATTAATGGCATAAAGCGCTTCGCGGGAAATGCCGGCCATAAAGGCATCAATCTCCGCTCGTCCGCGCATGTCGGAGTGGTGGATGGCGTTGCCACGGATTTGCCGGTCACAAGAGACGGGCGTCATGGCTTCTCCCAACGCGCTGATGGAGAGGGCCCGCACCGGGTCGCGGGCGTCGCGGGCTGAGAGTGCAAGCTCGCGAATAATCTCGAAGACTGCTTCGACAATGGCCCTCGAATCCAGTTCAACCCATCCTGGGTGCGGCTGCAGGACAGCCAGCTCCCGGGAGGCGCGCCCCAAACACCGCCCGTCCGACGAAAAGACGGCGCCCTTGCAATTCGTAGTCCCGATATCAAGACCGAGAAGACTCATCCAGTCGAAGGGGCTTTAGGCATGAATGATTTCGTATCCAAGATACTTCTGCAAGGCTTCTGCCAGAGGTTCGCGAACCAAGCCATGCGCGATGCTCACGTGATGGCGGAAGCCTTCGGTGCCAATCATGCAAAGCACGTCCTGTAGATTTTTGATTTTCACCACGCCAGCAGTGCCAAAGAATTCCTTCGGGACGGGATCGGCCGTGAACTCGCCCTCGCCAAGATACATACGCAGGCGACCGTCCTCCGACATCAGATTGCCATAAGTCATGGGCGAAGGCTTCATACGTCCGACATTGCAACCGAAGGAACAGCCGGTGCCCACAACCTTTGCCAGAATCTGATGATCCTCGATCTTGCCCTTGTCCAGCATCATGGACTGCGGCACCGGCCCACAGTGGAACACGATGCACTTTTCAGGGTCGTCTTTGAAGTTGTTGTTCCAGTCCAGGCAGGCTGGTGCGGCTCCGCTGGCGAGCGACAGGGCGCGCATGGAGACGGCGCTGCCGACGTCCGTTTCACACGCGGCAGCGAGGCCGCGATCATTCAACTCGGACATAAGCACGCAAGGGGAAATTCGAAGCTGTTGCTGGAGTTCGAGCCAGCAGCGGACGGCAAGGCAGTTGAGTTTGTCGCGTTCGGCAATTTCGTCAAAAACGGAGCCGAGTTTGCAGATGTTCACGAAGGACTCGTCAGGAACGCCGGTCCAATCTGAATATCCTTTCAGAAATTCGGCCTTTGCCTTATAGCGGTCACTTGCCGTATTGACGGCCTTGACCTGCTCCATGAGCGAAGACATGTCATAGGTCTCGACAGTGATGCCCTTGCGTTGAAGGGTCAGTTCGTCAATGCGCACGGTCTTGAAGGCTGTGGTTCGCGCGCCCAGCATGCCTACACGCAGATCTTTCATCCCGGTTACGGTGCGACAAAGGCGGTCAAAGTAATCCACGTTCCGCGCGAATTCCTCCGAGGCGGGGTCAACCACATGCGGCTTCAACGCGGTAAAACGGATGCCTTGCTGCCGAAAGACATCCATGATGGAAATCTTTCCGCAAAACGAGTCCCGGCGGAATTGCGCGGCAAGCCGGGTCATCTCATCCGGATATGCGTGAATGAGGATCGGTGTCTTCACGTTCTTGAGCGCTTCGGCGGCGCCGTTTTCGTCGCCGAAATTGGGAAGACAGAGAATCACACCGTCGTATTTGCCGCGATTCTGCTCCAAGAACGACGCGTAGCGCCGGCCTTCCTCCGGGGTTTCGACGGCGCCAAAGCGGGTGGCGTTTTCGTCCATCATGAGAGTCTCGTGACCCAACGCCGCGAGGACTTCCTTCATTTGTTTGCGGGCTCCCGACATCAGAGATGAGGGGAAGAAAGCGCGATTACCGAAAAACAGAGCGAACTTTGATTTTGTTACTTTCACAATTATGCTTTTTTTTGTTTAGTTAGTTTTTTGTCGATAAAAAGCCCCGGCGGTAATCAGGTCTTGCAGGAAAGACGTTGTTCGATGTCTTCCAGCTTGCCGCCCTTGGTTTCGGGCATGATTTTTAAGGCAAAGAAAAATTGCAGGACCATCATCAGGCCGAAGAAACCGAAGGCCCAAGCGCCGGAAATTTCGGCCACCACCGGAAAAGTCCAGGAAACTACGGCGGCCGTGGTCCAATGAGTGAAGCTACCCAATGCCTGGCCTTTGGCTCGAACGGCATTGGGAAAGATTTCGGAGATGAACACCCAGATCACAGCGCCTTGCGAGAACGCGAAAAAAGCGATGAAGCCGATCAAGCCGGTCAACACCATAGTTCCGTTGTCATGTCCGTTGCCCTTCGCGAATTCCTTGGCGACCAAGGCCAGGGACACAACCATTCCCACCGAACCGATCTTCATCAAAACGCGCCGGCCAAAACGATCTATGAAGAACATGGCTGCGACGGTAAAAAACAGCAGGACGCTCCCGATGATTATGGATTGCAACAGGGCTGAATTCTGAGCGGCGCCCGCCATTTTGAAAATCTTGGGCGCGTAATACATGACCGCGTTGATTCCAGAAAGCTGGTTGAACATCGCGACGGCACAGGCAAGAAAAATCGGCTTGGCGTATCGCGCCTGAAACAGACAATCCTGGCTGTGGCCCGGCAAGTCCGTCAGGGACCTTTGAATGTCCCGCAACTCCACATCCACATCCGGCTCACCCAGATGTATCAAGACCGCTTTGGCTTCCTCCAACCGGCCGGCGCGCACCAGCCAACGCGGGCTTTCCATGATCTTGAAAATCAGGAGGAAAAACATGGCTGAGGGGACGGCGACGATTCCGAGCATCCATCGCCAGGCGACATCAATCGAGAAGTATTGCGCCACGATGTAATTCGAAATGTATGAGAGCAGAATGCCAATTACTATATTGAGTTGGCTCAGAGCCACCAAGCGCCCCCGCCAGTTGGAGGGGGAGATCTCCGCGATATACATCGGGGCTGCCACCGAGGCGCCGCCTATGGCCAGGCCGCCAATAAAGCGGGCCAATAGCAACGTTGTCCAAGAGGTGGAAGTGGCGCAACCGACTGCGGAAATGAAATAGAGCGCAGCGAGGATGAACAGCACCTTTTTCCGGCCCAAGATGTCCGCCGGCTTGCCGATAGCGAGGGCTCCAATCATGGTTCCGATCAGAGCAATAGCAACTGTGAATCCCAGCCAGAAGGAGTCCAAGTGGAAATTTGCCTTCAGGGCTTCCATGGTTCCCGAAATTACCGCAGTATCAAACCCAAAGAGCAAACCACCAAGGGCGGCCACCACGGCGCCAGAAACCACGGCAAGAAGTCCGCCGCTCTTCTTTTGAATGTTTTGTGTGGGAGATAAGTCAACCTGCATAAAAAGGTTTTCGTTCGCGGTCTTATTGTGTGAGGATGCGATTGAAGCAACAGCACCTGCTAGGAGAGGCAAACCCCACCACAGCCGCTCCGATCCCAAGCCCAAATCGTCGTTATGCCATCCTGATTGCTGCTTGCGACCGTCAACTTTCCTTTTATTTTCGGTAACGATAAAATGTTTTTCAGAATGATAGTTTTACTCAAATTCCCTCCAGGCTTTTTCTCCAACACCATGCTGACGTTGACCGGCAAGGTGCGTATTCCATCCATGCCAGGGCAACCCACAAACTGTTTCGACTCATCTTCTTCAATCGTAGCAACTCAATGGCCTCAGCAGAATAGCTGAAATGGCCGAAATCATACAATAATTGATTGATTCAAAAATGCCCCATTGCCTGCCATCTGACGGCAAGGAGCAGAAAACATCTTTCCGCACAGGTCAAAAGTTATATTATAGGACAGCGCGTCAACCCCTCTCAAGCATATTTATCACCGCATCCTGCATGGATGCTTCCATCTGAAAAACTGGATTTCCAACCGTTTTGGTTTGATCCCAATTTAACTAGCCCGCATATTTCATACGTCCAAACACCGCGGGAGAGCACGCGGCCTACAGACGCAGCGTTACGGGCTTGTAGGCCGCGTGCCCTCACGCGGCGCACTGTTGCGCGTTCCCGTCGGAGTATTAAATATGCAGGCTGGCAGGCGGTGGGACATTTTGGGTCAATCAATTATTATATGATTTCGGCCATTTCATCTATTCTGCTGAGGCCATTGAATTGCTACGATCAAGGCAGATAATGGGCTGTTTGAACGACATCGGCGTTCCGGCCAACGGGAGTTATGACCTGACCTTTGTTTGCCACGAACAGCGGCGGCGGAGCTGTCGCCGGGACGATCACCAATTCGGCCACTGCCGCCGGCAACGGGCTGTTCACCGTGCAACTGGACTTTGGGGCGACGCCCTTCGACGGCTCCGCTCGGTGACAGGAAATCGGCGTGCGGACGAACGGACGCGCCGGCGACTTTGCGATCCTTTCGTCGCGCCGTATTTGAACTTATGAAAGACAAGGGAATTATAATGAGGCGAAAACACTTTGCTGTTCACTCGCTGTTTTATTCACTGTTCATCGTGTTGGTTTTACTGGCCGGCACAATTCACGTTCACGCTGCGCAAACTTATTTCATCAGTTCGCTGGACATCAGCCAGGTGGAACAAGCTTTGAACGAACCGCATGCGAACAGATCCGCGGGTGGCCATCATCTGTCCATCGGCGGTGATTCGTTCACGAACGGCCTCGGCACGTGCGCGCCGAGCCAATTCGTCATCTGCGTGGACGGTTGGGCCCAGAGTTTTTCCGCTTTGGTGGGCGTGGATGACGAGGTTGGCAACGGCAAGGGCGGAGTGGCATTCAAAGTTGTCGGTGACGGGCGCACGCTTTGGGAGGGCAACAAAATGCGCGGCGGCGATGCTGCGGAGGCTGTCAATGTTTCTCTTGCGGACGTAAAGCACTTGAGCCTTTTGGTGAAAGGCGGCAAAAGCGATTTCAACCATGCCGATTGGGTGAACGCCAGTGTTGTGATGAGAGACGGATTGCCTTATGCGTTGCCGTATGCGGTCACCATTCGCAAAGAAGAAGCCGTCATCCTTACCCCAAAACCTTCCCCGCTGCCGCGGATCAATGGCGCCAAAATCTTTGGTGTGCGACCCGGCACGCCGTTTCTATACACAATTGCCGCAACGGGCGACCGGCCCATGACATTTGCAGCGGACGGCTTGCCCTCCGGTTTGCAACTCAATCCGCAGACCGGAAGCATCACCGGCAGCTTGAAAGAAGAAGGCAAATATAATGTGAGATTGCGCGCAAAGAGCAAACTTGGGGCGGCGACATGCAGATTGAGGATTATATGCGGCGCGCAAATCGGGCTCACACCGGCGATGGGATGGAACAGTTGGAACTGCTTTGGTGAAACAGTTTCGGCCGAGAAGGTGAAGGCGGCCGCTGACGCAATGGTGGCTAGCGGTCTTATCAATCACGGTTGGACTTACATCAATATTGACACCTGTTGGCAAGTGAACCCCAATAACACCAATGACCCGACGATGCAAGGCCCTCGGCGCGACCCGGCCGGTTACATCATTCCAAATCGGCGTTTTCCAGATATGAAAGGATTGGTTGAATACATTCACAGCCTGGGATTGAAGGCCGGCATTTACTCGTCGCCTGGTCCGTGGGATTGCGCAGGAGGTGCTGGCAGTTTCGACCACGAATTGCTCGACGCCCGGCAATATGCCAACTGGGGTTTCGATTATCTCAAATACGATTGGTGTTCCTATTTGCCGATACTGGAGGCGCAGCGAAACCTCTCGAAATCCTTCATTTCAACGCTGACCAACTGGATAAATTCTTTTCCCGAAAACAGCCGCGATTACATGCGGCCTTACGCGGTCATGCGAGCTGCGCTCAACCAGGTCAACCGCGACATTATATTCAGCATAAACTCATGGGGGATCAGGGTCTGGGAATGGGGAGCGGAGGTTGGCGCCAATTCCTGGCGCACGGGCGAAGACATCCGAGACACCTGGGAAAAGATGCGTGCCAACGGCTTCAGCCAGATCAGCAATCAGCCGTTTGCTGGACCGGGCCATTTCAATGACCCTGATATGTTGGTGGTCGGCAAGGTTGGTGGTTGGGAGTCAAATCTGCATCCTGCACGGCTCACTCCGAATGAGCAGTACACGCACATCAGTCTCTGGTGTTTGCTGTCTGCGCCATTACTGATCGGCTGTGACACGACTCAAATGGACCCGTTCACCCTGAGCCTGCTCAGTAATGATGAGGTTCTTGACGTGGACCAGGATCCACTGGGGCGGCAGGCTTTGCGCGTCTCAAATGATGGTCCCCTCGAAGTTTGGGTCAAGGACATGGAAGACGGCTCAAAAGCGGTTGGGCTATTTAATGGCGGTTACAGCGCGGCAACTGTGACCGCCAAATGGTTTGACCTTGGATTGACCGGCAAACAGAAAGTGCGCGATCTGTGGCGACAGAAAGACCTCGGAACATATAACGGCGAGTTCACGGCCAAAGTTCCCCGCCATGGGGCGGTCTTGGTAAAAATAAACAAAAAGTTATGACGGATAGAACTGAGAGACTTTCTTGGCTTTGCAGATTAAAAACCTCCGGACTGAAGCAAAGATCGCCGGATGGGTGGAGCGGTTGGCGCGGATCCAGTTGTTCACCCAAGGCGGGCATCATAAATGTCAAAGTTGGCCTGAAATCCCGATGACCTCCAATTTATCTTCATCCAAAACGAATGGATTTTTCGTCCAACTTGACTCTCGTATTCTTGATGAGAGATTATCAGCCTTGGCGGCCTTGCGCGAATTGGAGTTGCGCGGGCAATTGGGTCGTTCGGTCAAAATCGGCCCGATCCTGCCGAGTTACAATCACATTCATACCACGGCCTCCTACGGTTTCGCAGCACCGGGAGTATTTTCCGTAGCGCACATGGTTTGGGCCGCTCACGAGGCGCATGCGTATTCAACGATAATAATTGAGCATGAGTCGGTCGCGCATCTCGAAGAGGCGGAAATCGCCGTGGCTATCGTTAACCGAGGCATGACCGACCCGTTGCGATTGATTCTTGGTGTCGAGTTCAAGGCCCAAATCGCTTTGAACGATCCAGATTCCCGGTTGTTCAGCAATAACATCGCCAACTTCTGGGGACAGGGCGAAGCCGCTTGGATCGTAGGCGTCGGAGCCAAACCGTGCGCCGAACTGACGCGACTCGTCGGTCGATTCCAAGAAGCTAAACGGGTGCGGGCGTCACAGCAGTTGGCGAAATTAAATCGGCATCTCGTTCTTATACCGCCGCTGGACCAGCGGGCCGTGCTCACGCCGGACGGCAATGTAACGGACCGGTTGCTCTGTCTCACTGTGGCGAAGGCGAAATGGCCTGATGCGGACGACGCGACACTGGCAAGGCAGGCGGGCGAGGTGCGAAAATTGTTGAATCCCGGTGGCGCGGGTTATGCGCCGTTTCCATCCAACCTGCCCAGCTACCAGGAACTGATTCATCAGCTTGCACGGTTGGGCATGACGCCAACCTTCACCGCGCAACTCCGGGGGCAGGCGTTGGCGCAGGCTCTGCCATTGCTCAAGTCATGGGGCGTAGAGGGGCTTGACGTTGCGGGTATCGAGCCGGACGAGCCGGACGCGGAACAAGAAATCCGGCAGTTCATCAAATTGGCCAAACAGCACGGCTTGGCATTGTTTGGCGGCTCAGATTATCGCGGAGTTGGCACTGGGTGGGTAAAACACTCAGCCTGGATGGATGACTTGTTGATCCGGGCGACGATTGCTGGTTTCTCAAATCGTGAGGCACACTCTGCAATTGTCAATACTGGCAACTAAACTAATTCCCTGTAAACGTCCGGATGCGGACGCGAAATCACGACCGCGTTCACGAGCACGCCGGCCCCGGCCAGCACCGTGCGGCCCGCCGCCACGGACGCCTGCACCGAACCCACGTCGCCGGTCATCGTGACAAATGCCTTGCCCCCCAGTGCCATCGCCAGACGAATCTCCAGCAGTTGCACCGCGGCGGCGTTCACGGCAGCATCCGCAGCTTGGATCAGTGTTGCCACGTTAAATGATTCGAGGATTCCCAACGCGCCATCGGGTTGCATGGGATGCGTCCGGCCAATCGCGACGAACACATCCGGGTGCAGGTTGGCAATCACGAGGCTGTCAATGAGACAGCCCGCCGCCGCTTCCGCCCCCGCAGCCGTGGCCGCTTCCACGCCAGCGGTCTCGCCGCCGATCAGAACCATGTATTTGCCGGAGCAAATCGAGCGCGAAAGCAGCAGACGCACGTTGCCGGCCTTGAGCATTGTATCGGCCGCCTGGAATCCGGCCGCAACGCTCGACAGTTCAAGCAAGCCGATGGATTTCTCGTTCATGTTTTTTCCAGAATTATATGTTGGCAGCTGACCTCGCGAATCGTGCCGGCCATAGGCGCGTGCAAATTAGCGCCCTGCGCATCTGGCGCAGGTTTTCCAATGACCTGCCCGCCAGCGACGCGGTCGCCGGCCTTCACTGCCGGCAGGCAGGCCGTGCCGGCGCATTGCTTGAGTAACAGCGTCAGGCGGTTGGGTGAAATGGTCTGCGTCCCGAGCGGCGCAGGAAGATCGTAATCCTGAACGTGCAATTTTCTGGTGAGCGCCTTGATCGGCACATGGCGGCCATCGCCCATCGGATGCGGCTTGGGATTCATTGAGCCGGTCCATTTGAGTTGCGCGCGGCGCATTGCGGCCTTTGATTCGTCGCACGCCTCCTTCGGATACAACTCTTCCGGACAGGAATACAAGGTGCAAAGCCCGCACGAACAACACATCGCGGCCCACTGGTTGAAATGGGCCGCTCCCGTGCCCGTAAAGGCCAGAGTGCGCATGACCTGATGGGGTTCCACGGCGTAGCCGAGCAGGAAGCGGGGGCAATACTCGGTGCAATAACGGCATTGGTCGCAAGCAGACTTGCCGATCTGGGCCTGAACCTTGCCCGGCTTGAGTTTGCGTTCGATGACGTGGTGGTCGCGCGGCAGGATCACGACCCCGGTGGAAATCTTCGTGATCGGCGTGTCGAGGCTGTCGGTGGTCTGGCCCATCATCAACCCGCCCAGACACAGCACCGGATCGTCCGTCGTCAACCCACCGGCGGCAGTGATGCAATCGCGGAATGTCATCCCAATGGGAACGCGGAGGGTCACCGGCGATTTCACCGCACCGGCAATAGTCAGCATTTTGTGCGTGACGGGTCTGCCCTCGGCGGCGGCGGCAACATTTACCAGCGTCTCGACGTTGTTGACGACCACGCCAACATTGATGGGAATGCCCCCAGGCGGAATCAGCTTGCCCGTGACGCTGTAAACCAGATCATATTCGTCGCCTGCCGGGTAATAATCGCCGAGCAGATGAATGCGAACATTCGTGCCGCGGCACGCGGTTGTCACGGCTTGGACGGCTTCATTCTTCTTAGCCTTGATGCCGATAACGCCCTCCTTCGCCCCTACGGCGGACATCGCAAGTTGAACCCCTTTCACCAACGCCGCCGCGTTCTCCTCCATGATAACAGCATCTTTGTGCAACAGCGGTTCACACTCGGCGCCATTCGCGACGACGGTTTCCGCTCTGGCGGCAAGCTTGATATGGGTGGGAAAGCCGCCGCCGCCTGCGCCGACGACGCCGGCCTGTTTGACCTGATCCGCAAGGTTCATGTACCAAGATAGCCGTTAAGATGATTGTTCGGACTCATTTTGATTACCAGCAAATAATCGTAAGCTTTTTTGGTCCATGGGCGCCGAGGACGAGGATGCGTTCGATGTCACCGGTGCGGCTCGGTCCCGTGACCACTGATATCATGCTCGGATAATCCGGGCCATATTTGTTCCGCACGCACTCAAACCCGGCGGAAAGGTCGCGCACGAATTGCTCCCGCCGCGCCAGAACCACATGGTGCGGCGGCAACACGCTCAACGCCCGCCCGCCTGAATCGCGGCTTGTCAAAATGATCGAACCCGTTTGAACAATCAGCGCATCGCACTCAGTGATGCCGGCGTCGCAGGATTCCAACTCGTTCACATCGTAGCCGCCAGTCGTATTGAGCGCAGGCAAACCCAGCCAACCAACGGCCGCATCGGTCAGCGCACCGTTGTGAGTGGCGACACGTTTCCATTTTTCAGCATCCGCAATCTTGGCCAATGCGGCCTGTGCTTCACCCGGCGAGGAGAGCAGTTGGAAATCCGTTTTCAACTCCGCCGACTGGGTGCGAAAATATTCAACTTGTTCCTCAAACGATCCGCCGCACAACGGCAGCCATTGTTGCACCGCTCCCGCCGACGTTTTGTTTGCGGGCAACGCATAATCCACCGGACCGTGCGAACTGGGCCGCGAGGAAGCAGAGCGCAGCGCGGCCCGGATGCGGCCCATGATGTTTTTGCGCTCGCTCATGAACGTTGCCTCCACCAGTCCTTGAAACTCTTTGCCGCCAACGGCGGCAAATCGCGGGAACGAGTCCACGCGCGGGCGGGATCAACGGGCGAACCTTTCACGAGTCCTTGCAGCGGCTGAAATATGCGGCCAAGCCGCTGGCTGAAGCGATAGAGCCATGGACGATTCACCGCGAAGGCGAACACTCGATAGGCGAGCCGTTCCCACCGCGCGGGTTTCTGGACGGCGGCGTTGCGGCGATTTTGCAACAGGTGATGATGCAGATCAATTTTCACCGGGCACGTCTCGGTGCAAGCGCCGCAGAGCGACGAGGCGGCGCTCAAATGTTTCCAATCTTGCAACCTGCGCAAGTGCGGTGTGATGACGGAACCAATCGGTCCGCTGTACGCCGTGCCGTAGGTGTGGCCGCCGACGTTGCGGAAAATCGGGCAGACGTTGAGGCAGGCACCGCAACGGATACAGTGCAGCGCATCGCGTTGCTCGGCGTCTGCAAGCAATTCCGTGCGATGATTATCGAGCAAGATGACATGCCACTCTTGCGGGCCGTCACATTCATCCAGTTGGCGCGGCCCGCCATACAACGTGTTGTAACAAGTGATGGTCTGCCCCGCCCCCGCCGTCGCCAGCATCGGCAAAAATAGCGCGAGGTCGGAGAGTTTCGGCAGAACCTTTTCGATGCCAAACAATGTAATCATCGTCCGCGGCAGCGCGGCAGTGAGGCGGGCGTTGCCTTCGTTTTCCGTTATGGAAACCATGCCGGTTTCGGCAATCGCAAAGTTCGCCCCGGTAATGCCAATGTCGGCGGTCAGGTATTTCTTCCGCAGGACGCGCCGGGCGATCATCGTCAGCTCCTCCGGCTCGCGCGTAGGCGCGCTGCCGAGTTCCCGCTGGAACAACTCACCGATCTCATCGCGCGTCAGGTGCATCGCGGGAAAAACAATGTGATACGGCGGCTCCCGACGAAGCTGGACGATGAATTCGCCGAGGTCGGATTCAACAACTTCGTACCCGGCCTTTTCCATCGCCGCGTTCAAACGTATTTCCTCGGCCGTCATGGCCTTGGATTTGATGATGAAACGGGCGTTCTTTTGCCGGATGATCCCGATAATGATTTCGCGCGCCTGTGCGGCGGTGCCGGCCCAATGGACTTTTGTGCCACGCGCCTCGAGTTTGGCGACCAACGCTTCAAGGTACTGATCGAGATGATTGATTGCTTCCCACTTCGTTTCCGCCGCCACCTGCCGTGCGGATTGCCAATCCTGGAACGCGGATTTTTTTGCGTCGCGGGCCGCTTCGTATTTGCGGAGCGCCGTTTGGATGAGTCCGCGATGACGGACGTCAGTGGCAACGCGCCGGGCGTCCGTATTGAATTTTTTCGCCGGGGTGATCACTCTTATACGGCCTCCAGACAGGACTAAAAGTCCATTGTCCGATAACGCAAACCACCATGTCTTTGCCGCTGCAGTAACTTGCCATTCACAGGCACAGCCGCAGGCTTTTGGTCTATGGCGGCGTCTTTCATCGTTGTGCTAACACCTCGGCAAGGTGAATCGTTTTGATGGGTTGCCGCCGTCGGCTCGCCAGTCCTTGAATTTGCATCAGGCAACTTGAATCATTGGAGACGATGTAGTCTGTCTTCGTCTCAATGGCGCTGGCGCACTTGACTTCGCCCATCGCGGTCGAGATCGCCGGAAACTTTGCCGCAAACGTCCCGCCGAAACCACAGCAGGTTTCCGCAGCGTCCATCTCCACAAGTTGCAACCCGCGCACCTTTGCAAGCAGTTCGCGCGGTGGGCGCTTGTTATTCAATTCGCGCAAGCCGTGGCAGCCATCGTGGAACGTGACAAGGTGCGGAAACTTCGCTCCGACATCGGTGACGCCAAGCTTGTTGACCAGAAAATCCGAAAATTCCCAAACTTTCTCCGAAAGCTTTTTAGCGTCGCGCTCTTGCGGAAGCTTGGCGAAAAGCTGCAGGTTAAATACTCGAAGCATCGCGCCACATGAACCGGAAGGGATGACGACCATCTCGGCACTCCTGAGCTTTTCCAAAACCGGCCTCGCCACCGACCGGGCCTCTTCCCAATAGCCGGAGTTGAAAGCGGGTTGACCACAACACGCAATGGCGTCAGGACACTCCACGCGATGCCCCAGCCGCTCCAGAATTTTTACAATGCTGATCCCGACGCTTGGGTAAAGAGCATCAATGAAACACGGGATGAACAGTGTTATTGTCATGGCAAGTTTCTATCAATCCGATTCTGCGGAAGACCTGGCAGCAAAACAGTAAAAATCGTTGCGGGTTCCGCAGTGGCAAGATGTTTGGGGATGGTGTAACGCCACGTGTGGGGATGCGCTGCGCGATGCGCGTTCAACATGCTCAAGCGCGCATTTTCCGCAGTTGACCTGCTGAACAGCACAAAGCGCAACTCCAGATTCTTAAAAAAGATTAAGTCGGGCGCTGATTCCATCAGCGTCCGGAGAGCATGACTCTCAAAAACGGTTGCTGTTTCAATAATGTTCAATCGGTGTCCGTAGTAGAAACGCACAAGTTCGTCTTCCGTCTTGGGCAGGGGCTATTTGGTTTCGCGGCACAAATCCTGAACGACTTTCGACCTTGATCAGTCACCTGTACTCAAAAGTGTAGCCGGATCCACAGAGATTGGAATTTTGTAAAAAAACAGCCCACCGCCACTGTACATCCCACCGCCGCTGGCGCATGTGTCCCCGACATCCACGGTCGCCCGCGCGTTGTTTATATTGAACTGGTGCCACTCCACGTGACCGTCCTCGAATAAGAAATTCCCGCCTTCAGTAACGTTACCCTTTCCGTAGTGAACTCCGCTAGGCACCGACTGGCCAGTGTCGGGGTCTTGACAGGTCCACGTTATGTTGTAGCCTTTGTTCAATGCCATTGACCAAGTGCCCCCACACTGTATGCGATCGGTGAAAACCGGGGCGTTCTTGTAGGGACCACCCATTTTTGTGCGCGCGACCCACGACGCGACGCCGCTGACGTTATAATCATCGTCGCCCTCGCAGCAGTTGGTATTACGGAAAGGCAGAGCGAAATAGCCGACCACAATCTGCACGCTTGAGGTCAAATACCAATCATCAGCAAGCCGATGCCACAGGTCGGTCGGGCAAAAAAGCACGTTTTGGAGGGCTTTTGTTACACCGTCCCGGTAGTCTTTAATGAGATAGTTTTGGAAGAAGTTAGTGAAGGTTGGAGACATCCAGCTTATGTCAATCCCGTCGGTATTATCCGGGAAGAAACCATTGCAGTCATTTGCGTACAAATTGTACGCAAAACCCCATTGGCGGCAATTACTCCTGCAAAGCGTTTTATTCGCGTCATTCTTTGTGGCGGCCAGGGCGGATAAAAGCAATGCAGCCAAGATCGCGATGATGGCAATCACGACCAGCAACTCGATTAAGGTAAACGCCGGGTTTGGCGCAGGCCATTCCCAAACGCCAGGCCCCCTGTTCGCGCAGCGCTTTTTCGTGTTGCCCATGTATCACTGGCCTGTGCTCAACGGATCCACGGAGATTGGAATTTTGTAAAAAAACAGCCCGGCAGAGCCGTTGAGACATGTGTCCCCGAGATCCACGGTCGCCCGCGCGTTGTTTACATTGAACTGGTGCCACTCCACGTGACCATCCTCGAATAAGAAATTCCCGCCTTGAGTAACGTTGCCTTTGCCGTAGTGAACTCCGGTAGGCACCGTTTCACCGAACACGGGGTCTTGCATGGTCCACGTCAAGTCGCTGCCTTTGTTCAGAGCCATTGACCAGGCGCCGAAACATTGTATGCGATCGGTTAAAACCGGGGCGTTCTTATAAGCACTCCCCATTTTTGTGCGCGCGACCCACTGTGCGACGCCGCTGACGTCATAATCATCGTCGCCGTCGCAGCAGTTGGTAGCACGGGAAGGCAGAGCGAAATAGCCGACCAAAATCGGCGAGCCAAGGGGCAAATTCTCAAGATCCGCGTCCCGATGCCACAGGTCGGTCGGGCAAAAAAGCACATCTTGCAGGTCCTTTCTTACACCGTCCCGGTTGTCTTTATTGAGATAGCTTTTGAAGAAGTTAGTGAAGGTTGGAGACATCCAGCTTATGTCAATTCCGCCGGTATTATCCGGAAAAAAATTATTGCAGTCATTTGCGTACAAATTGTACGCAAAGCCCCATTGGCGGCAATTACTCCTGCAAAGCGTTTTATTTGCTTCATTCTTTGCGGCGGTCAGGGCGGGTAATAGCAATGCAGCCAAGATCGCGATGATGGCAATCACGACCAGCAACTCGATTAAGGTAAACGCTGGGTTTGGCGCAGGCCGTTCCCAAACGCCAAGCCCCTTGTTCGCGCAACGCTTTTTCGTGTTTCTCATATTCATATTTCTCATATATCAGACTTCCCACAGGCGGCCATCTGACCGAAACGATTCTGTGATCGCAGCCATTCAGCGCTGCCAGCGGAAACTGGCGGCCCGACTTCGCTGAAGCGTCCGCCGTCGCTAAAGCTATGGCGGACAAGACGACGGGCGGGCTGGAAGCCGCGCTGAGCGGCAGGCAAGATGCCTGCACGACAGCGCGGCTGGAGAAGGCGCTGAATAGTTGCGTGTGATGTTGGTGTTCTCACGGTATTAGTAACCGATAGAATTGAGCGGCGCCAGTCGCCGGCGTGCTAAACGGGCTGACCGCATTCGTCAAGGCGGACCACGGTCCGGTGACAGTCGGCGCCGACTGCAGAGTTCCAGTGCCCGTCCAGGTAATGACAATGTTTTTGCCTTGGAGGTTTGCGGTCAAATTGACTTCGCTGGGCAGCGGCGTCGCTCCACCGACCATAAAATTGTCCCACCAATAAGTCAAATCGCCTCCAATCCCGACGGCTCCATTGGAATAATTCTGGTAAATCCCGCCTGCAAACGTGGTTAGGTCCACCGTCGCAAGGAATCTGCCGTCGCAATATAGGCTGATCGAGTAGTTGGGCTGATTAAATCGGACGGCAAAATGGTGCCAGTTTGAGGTGTCGCTGCCTACGCCGGCGACAACATTCCTTCCATTGACCGTGACCGGGGTTTCGACCGACCCGTTGTAAAGCCCGATCGGAGCTCCGGCCGAATCTATTCGGAAAAAGACGGTCAGGCGGTCGGTGCCGAATATTCCCCCGCCCGCGGTGGGGCAGGATGTGACATCTATACGGTCACTCGATAGGATTGCGTCTCCCTCGACGGTGTAATCGGTGCGCAGGCCGTAGGTGAAACTGCAGTCTGAGAGCCCTTGCGCCAGGCCGGTGGCCGCGCCGGGATCGCCCGTGGCACTAGCCACCTTGGGATCGCTGGCACCAGAGGGGATGACGAATTCAAAACCGCTAAACGGCGTCCAGGTTGCCGGCGGGTTGCCGTAACTGTTCTCAACCTGGTAGGCTCCGTCGGTGTTGTCGTTCCACAGGCCAGGGGTTCGAACCGCGTTGGTGGTGAAGGTGTCGCTGTAATCCACCTCTGCGATCAGCGGCGGGGGCGCGCCGACCTCGAAATTGTCGAACCAGAACTCGTAGTCACCTCCCACCCCCACCGCGCCATTGGAGTAGGATTGGTAGGCACCACCGGCGAAAGTACCAAGGTTGATCGTCACCAGCAGAGCCCCATCCGTATAGATTTGAAGTTGGTTTGCCGGTTGGTTAAAATTGACTGCGAAGGTGTGCCAGTTATCGTCGTTGATGCCGGAGGTAATCGGCGTCCCAGCCTGGTCGGTGACAGCAGTTTCCCCCGCGACGGAATTATACAGCCCGAGGTAGCCAACCAAGGAGCGTCGTATAAAGACACTCAGGCTGTTGGCGGCGAATATACCTGCGCCCGCGGCCGGGCAACTGGTGATATCGATCCGGTCGGGCGGCAAAATGGCCTGAACTTGCACGACGTAGTTTGACCGGAGCCCGTAGGTGAAGCTGGCGTCGCCTCCGCCTGACTGCCAGAAGCCGGTACTGGCGCCTGGGTCGTTTTGAGCCGCTTCCAGCTCGGCGGGCGCGGCTGAGTCCGAGGGCACGTTGAAGCTAAAGACGTTGAATGGGGTCCAGGTGGCAGGCGGATTGCCATGCGTATCTTCCACGCTATAGGCTCCGTTGGTGTTGTCGTTGAACAGGCCAAGGGTTCGAACCGCATTGGTGGTGAAGGTGTCGCTATAATCAACGGTGCTGATCAGGATGACGCTGGGTGCGGTCACACTAATATTGATGGCCGCCGAGGCGGTCTGGTTTCCGAGATTGTCAGTTGCCACCGCGTACAGTGTCTCCTGACCCGGCGACGCGATAGTGGCTGTAACGGTATAGGGACTGTTGGTAACAATCCCCAGAGAAACCGAACCCATGAAAAACTGGACTTGGACAATGCTCCCATTGGGACTGGCGGCGCTAGCCGTTAAAGTTACGGTCGCCGGCACGGCCAAGGTCGCTCCATTTGTAGGGCCGGCCAATGTGATCGTAGGAGGAAGATTGGAGGGAGCAATCTGTTGAACCGCATATTTGCCGAACAGATATGCGTCCGCCGAAGCGCGCTCGGCGGCGGAGAGAACTCGATTAAAGATAAGGATTTCGCCGATATCGATATTGGCATGGCGGGTATCTGAACCCTCAACATCCGAGCCAATGTAGGTGTCATCGGGCTGGTCGATTGGCCCTGTTGGCATCTCTGTGGCGGCACTCTCATTCGTTTCGCCGAACAAATAAAAGGTGGTGAACCCCGTGCTGCGAGCTTCTTCCACCTGCCAGACTTGAAGGGTGGTGGTGGATAACAGACCCTCAGAGAGAATCTCATGGCCAACCGTGCCGTCGGCGAAATGGCTGAACATCCGGCCCGCCGCCCAAGTGGCATTAAAACAGACCGACCAACCCAGATCAACGCCGCTTGTCCAAGGACGCGAACCAATGATTTCCGGTTCATCGCCCGCGGATGGAATGTGCTGCTGGGCTACGAAGAGCACCGTCCAATCGTTGTTTTGGGGCTGCAAACTCGGACTACTGGCGATATCCAGGAAATCCGCAACCCCGTCGAAATGAACCAGCGGCTTGCCGTTGGGCGCATTGGTCACTACCGGCTGAAAGTTTTGCCCCGGAAGGGCTAAAGCGTTATTTTGGATGGCATTATTTCCATTGCCGCTCTGGTCGGCCCAACCGCTGACAAACCCGGAAGCATTGGTGGTAAGCCCCGCGTCGGCCTCCAGCCAAAGTACCAACCCATTACTGACGCTCAACGGAGGCGTCGGGTAAGAGCCGGTTATGGTAATGGACACGGGAGCCGATGTGCCAGTTTCCCCGACGATATCCGTCGCTACGGCCGTTAGCGTGAAAGTTCCCGGCGACTGAACGGACACGACCGTCGCGTACGGAGGAGCGGTGGCCGTGGCGATGACGTTGCCATTGAGATAAAAGGCCACATCCTTGATGGACGAAGTCGTGGAACTGGGCGTCGCCGTCATTGTAAACGAGGTGGGATATGCCAGACTGGTGCCGTTGGCTGGGCTGGTCAGGCTCACCGTCGGCGCCACATCGGGAACGTAGCCAAACCCATATCGCCCGCTCAGATAAGTGGCAACGGCCTGGCGTTCCGTCAGGGCCAGGACCCGATTAAAGATGAGGACCTCCGCCAAATACATATTGGGTTTCCGAAAATCGGTCTGGCCGTCCCGGCCAATAAAAACGTCATTGGTCTGGAGGACTAAACTCGTTGGCTCTGGAACATTAGCATACACGACATTAGTTTCTCCCATGAGATAGTAAGTGAGCGTTCCTGCTGCCGCGTTTTCCTCGACCTGCCACATTTGGAAGGCGGTTTCCGACAACGGGGAAATGGACTGTCTCATGGTAATTTCATGCCCGGCGGTTCCATCCGCGAGGTGGCTGCCCACCAGGCCGCCGCCGCTGGTAAAACAGACGGACCATCCGTCATCCATTCCCGTCACCCACGGACGAGAGCCGATGATCTGTGGGTAGTCTCCCCCCGAGTTGCCAAGACGCTTGGCCACAAAGACCGTTGTCCAGTTATTCGTGCCGGTCGTGCCGGGCTGGAGGCTGGGCGAATTGGAAATCAACAACACATTGTTGATACCGTCGAAGTAGAGGGCCGGTTCGCCATTAACGATATTGGTGACCAACGTCGGCAGAGTGTTGACATAATTGGTGTCGGTGTAGGGGCCCGCGTCGTTGCCATTGGTGCTTTGGTCTTGCCAGCCCGAGACCTGGCCGGCGTCATTCGTGGTAACCCCGGCGTCCGCCCTGAGCCACAGGACGAGGCCATTGGTAACCGTGAGTTGAGCCTGGCAAACGGCGCTGGCGGCCGCCATTATCAGCGCCACCAGCATTTTCATTAAAAATCCTGGTGAGGGCCGGTGGCCGGATTTGGGACGCCAAAGCGGCAAACTGGGCCGCGGCTGGATTTGGAGAATCGTTGTTTGGGTGGATGGAATGTTCATAGATTAGGATTTGTTCTGAGGTTCGGATTTTTTTGTTCGGTTCGCGGCAAATTATGGCGAGAGCCTGAGGTGGATTCGATAGGCATTCCCGGTGGAAACCCCGATTGAATCTGACGGAGCGCATGGCCGGCCACCCATTCGGGGAGCGGTTCGGCAAGCCAGAATTTTGGCTCAGGAACTCTTTCATGATCTGCCTTGATCATAGCAATTCAATGGCCCCGGCAGAATAGATGAAATGGCCGAAATCATATAATAATTGATTGACGCATAAATATCCCACCGCCTGCCAGTTGAATTGGGATCAAACCAAAACGAATGGAAATCCGGCCTCTCAGACGGAAGTATCCATCATGCAGGATGCAGTGAACAATATGCCTGAGAGGGGTTGACGCACTGTCAATTATCATATAACTTTTGACCTGTGCGGAAAAATGTTTCCCGCTGCTTGCCACCAGCTCGCAGCCCCTTGAGCGACTTTTTCAACGGCCGTTTTTAGGATCAATGGTCCCCCGTTCACACCGCCAAAACCGGCCGGGCGGGCGCGCTCTGAGCCGTCCCGGCGAACCGATAGGGGCGGGCGGCCCGCCCGCGGGTTCAGAGCTTCGCATCGCGCGGACCAGGCGTCCGCGCTCCTTGGGCAGAAGTGCTCCGGTTGCGAAAACTGCAAACGCGCGCGTATCATTTGAATTCTGCCGACCACGAAACGTCGCGGCTGACGGGGGATTCAATTTTCACCCGCAACAATCGGCCTTCCTGATTAAAAGAGGTTTTCACTCCGGCAGCCTTGTCCGCCTGCGAAACCGTAAGCGTCGCGGGCGCCGTGCGGCTGACAATCCGCAACTCGTAATCATTGCCGCCCACGACTTGGCTGCACCCGCTCATCGTTTTCGTTTTCGCGTCCCAGTTTTCCGCCAGCACGTCCACGATGCCCTGGGTGATGTGGCGCGAGGTGCTGATAAGTTGCGGGTGATGGGCCACCGGGCGCACGGCCAGCACGCAGGACGTGCGCGGCGGCACGGAGATTTTCAAACGGCCCTTGAACGGCGGCAACAATTCGTTCCGCCAGTAGCCGAACGCGACATATTTCGTGTTTGCGTCCAGGCCGATGTGCGCCAAGGAATCATCGAATTGCAACTCCTGGTCGCTCCAGTTGAACAGTCCGATGACGTCGCGGCGCGGGGCGCGGCGCGTGTCGCTCAACAGCCAGATGCGGGGCGGATCGTGTTCAAAAAGGTCCGCCGGGCGCACGGACAACAAGCCGTGGCTCGGCATGGTGCGCCGGAGCAAATCAAGCCGCGCCGGGGACAGGCCCGGATACCATTCGCTGCTGGTGTTCATCGCGCCGCTGATGGTCACCCACGAACACAAGGCCCGCGCTTCGTTGAGCGGCACGCTATCGCGCACGTAAAACGCATCGGGATCGTTATGCCAGACGCGGCCGTTGAGAAAATACTGCCGGGAGCCGAAAGTCGGGGCGTAGAGCATTTCTTTCCAGGTGGCATCGCTGTCCGGCCCGATGCGCATGGCGTCCACCAGTCCCATCGCCGGGCGATACGACCGCATGTTTTGCGGGCTGGCGCAGCCGAGGATAAAAACACTGGTTCCCGCCGCCTCGCGCACGAGTTTGAGTCCGCTGCGATACGCCTGGATGTTCGGCACGTCCGGGTCGTGAAACACCGCGTCGCCGATATGATCGTTCGTGTAGCCGCTGTTGACCCATTCCAATGGCGTGGCCGTGCCCGTCCAAAGTCCGTCAGTCTTGATGTATTCGTAGCCCCAATCGTGCGTGATGCGCCGGACGAGGTTGCTCACGTAAGCGCGCGCGCCCGGCTCTGTCAGGTCGAAACACGTGCCGCCCCATGTGGCTTCGTACGGTTTGCCATCCTCGCGCTTGACAAACCAATCCTGATGCGCGGCAAAGTGCGGGTCGTAAGAGGTGCCGGCAAATGGCTCGAACCAAAGTCCCGGCATGAGGCCAAGCGATTTCACCCTCGCCGCCATGTCCTCCATGCCGTGGGGATAGGGGCCATTGGGATTGCTCTGCGTGAAGTCCCGAGGCGGGCCGCCGGCAAACGTGTTGCTGGAAACGCCGGCCTCCCAACCCTCGTCAATTTGCGCGACGGAAAAGCCGAACGGTGCCAGATTCGTCGCCAAGAACGCGGCATTTTCGGCGAAATGTTTTTCGTCCGAAGCCTCCCCATAGGGCCGCGAATACCAGGTGCAATACACCACCGGCTCCGGCGGCAGATGAATCTCCTCCACTTTCGCCACCGCGTCCGCCCAGGCCTCGAGGCCGAGCCGGGCGTCGTTGAAGAAGCCGACCGCAAGTGTTTCCAGTTCCGTGGACTTGCCGGGCGCACGGGTCAACCGCCCGTAATCAATCTGTCCGTCCACCCGCACGACTTGGTCGTTCACCTGGCTGAACAGGACCCCGCTGCCGCGCTCGTCCGTGAGCCAGCCAAAGACGGCGCCGTTGCGGCTGCGCGGTTCGCCCACCGCCAGCCAAGCGTAACTGCCGGGATTCTGATCCGGCGCGAGCAACCCGCCCGTGCCCAGCGTTTCCAACTGCGCCGCTGGCCGACCCAGATTTACCGTGCCGGAAAACGGACACACGCTGCGCGTGACCGCGACGGTCGCGCCGCCGTTGTGCAGGCTGGAACAAAACAGCGCAAACGGCAGATGCGGGAAAAGCCTGACGGTATCGCAGTTGCCGTCAGGATACCCTATCTCAATCGCCTGCCCCGCCCCAAATGTTTTACTGGTGGCATTCGTGAGGATCGCCATGCCGCCGGGGCCATTGAGGGTGACGTTCTGGAGGAAATCCTTGCCCGAAAAACGGTCCCTCACTGAGAGCTGATGCGACCGCGCCGACCATTTCACCACCAGCGTTTCGTTTTCAATCTTCAAGTCACCCGCCTGCGCGGAAGCAAGCCCAACGGTCAGCCCCATAATGGCAAACAATGTGTTCAATCGCAGCTTCATAATTGTATCACGTCGTGATTTCCTACATGTTGGTTCCTGGTTCAGGGCGTGGGCGGATAGAGTTCTATCTCGCCGATTTGCGCGGCGTTCGGGTTCACCTTGAGCACAGTGAGCACAGGCGCAGATGATGCGGTGTTGGCCGAAGCGCGAATCACCAAGCGGAAAGTGTCGGTGATGACCGGTTTGATGTCGAGACGGTAATCGCGCCATTTGTCATATTCGGTCACGTCGAAGATCACCTGGTCCTTGTTATGCACCCGCACCAATCCCTGGAAACTGACCGGATATCCGACAGGATCGGTGAAACGGATCACCACGCGACCGATCTTCTCGGGTTTCGGCAGTTTGACTTCGATCCAGTGCGGATGCGGAGTCAACGCGGAATGCCAGCGCTTGCCTTCATACAAGAAGTTTAGATCGCCGGGCGAGGGAATGACGCCGCCAATGGTCTTGAGGGCACAACCCTTTTCGAGTTCGCTGTCGGCCGTGACGGTGGCGCCCTTGGCAGCCAGTGCCAGGTCACCGGGACCAACCGTTTCGTTGGTTTGCGCGCCGGCAACGCCGATCACCGGGAAACAGGTGAAGATCTGATCGGTCACTTCCCAGTAGGGGATGTATTCGTGAAGCGGGTCGTCTTCGATGGTGAAGTGAAGGGGTTGATCGGGTTTAGGCTTAAGATGTTTGACGATTTCTTCCGGCGCCAGCGCCAGGTGCGCGCCGCGTTGTTCATCCATCGGGCCGACGACGGCCAGCAAGACCGGGCCGAATTCCAGCGCGTACCGTTCCTGGCCATAGATCTGTTCCGCGCCTTCGTATTTCGTAAGCTTGAAGTCCATGGGCAGCGTGAAAGCGACGGTGTCGCCATCCTTCCACGTGCGGGAGATAACCGCATAGCTGCCGGGTGTGCCGGTGACTGCCACCGCGCCATTGACGGAGATGGGCATCTCTTTTGCGGCCCAGGCCGGCACCCGGACACGGATCTGGGCTCGCGCCGCTTTGGCGAGCGTGAGACGCAGTTGCACCTCCGGTTTGAAGGGAAACTGCGTGATCATCCGCGCCTGCAGCGACTGGTTGTCCTGCTGCCAGGTGATGGTCGAGGCGGCGAACAAGTCCACATACAATCCATCTTCGGCGATCGAATAGATATACTCAGGCAGCGAGCCGAAGAGCCGGGTGCCTTGTCCTTCGCAGCAGGAGTTGTGACAGATGCCAGAAACGAAATCTTTTTTGCCAACAAGATTGGCATGATAGAGAATACCATTGGTGCCAACTTGATTGGGCAGGCCAACATTGTAGATTGATTTCTCGATCTCGTTGACACATTTCTCCTCGTCCGGATTCAGCAAATGGAAACGCTGATTGTAGCGGATCCAGAAGACGTTGCCGCAAAGCTCCCCGGTATCTTGGTGGAGGAGATACGATTGAGGCGGGTAGATAACGCCCTCGCAAATCGCGATCGAACCGCCGATGTGTTCCCAGTCATCATGATAGAGATTCCAGCCACCCAGCGCGGCATTTAGATATGATTTGATGCCGGTGGCGCGGTATTGGTCCAGGTAAGGCTCGAGCGCGGTGATTAGGTAATTGTGCGGGTGATCGTACGGGTAGCGCCAAATCGCGCAAGGCTCGCGTTTGGCCAGTTCATTCATCCAGTAATCCTCCTGGAAGTAACGCTGGACCACCTGAATATCTTCGGGTTTTCCGACGGGCGTGAAATACATGCGCGTGTTGGGAATCATGCCCTGCACACCCAGGCCGCCGCGGCGGAGCATCTCGGGCAGGTAAGGACAATGGTCGAACCAGTTGTAATAACCGCGCAGCAGGGCGAAAGCCTTGGGATTCCCCGCGTAACCGGCTTCAATCAATCCCTGAGTTACCCAAGAACGCGTATAAGCGGCACGTTCACTGTAGAAGATGGTATCGGGCGGATAGGCCATGATATAGCCGTTGGATTCGCGGCATTCCTCAATCTCCTCAACCACCTGGTCCATCCGGTGATGCAATTCCGGGTCATCCATCCAGCGCACGGTGTTGCCGGCGCCCATAAGGAATCGCCCGGCGCTGGAGCCAGGCAGGTCCGTGTCCCAGAAAGGGATCGGGTTGCGCAGGCCGGCCGGAACCGGCTTTCCCGCCCGCTCGCGGAACGGTCGCACCATTTCATCCACGCTAAAGGAATTGAGCAGATAACCGACGTTGTTTTCCATGGCGGTCTTGAACGGACCGCTGTCCAGGCGCACGCCTTTGAGCGGCGCCTGCGCCTTGTACGCCACCGGCTTCCATTGGTCGGCCGGGATCACGTTGCCCGGATTATCCGTGACGACCTCTTCGCCCTGCGGTCGCGGCGTACGGGTCAGAAGCGTCCGGCCCAGGTTGCCACTGACTGAATCAGTGATCGGAGACCCTTGGGCGACATCTTTTCCACCAGACCACACCTCCATTTTCGAGAGGGAGAAATAAAACTTCTTGTCCCGTTCTCGCGATTGCGTGACCGTCAGGCGGACGTAACGGCCGTTGACTCCGGCACTCTTGAACAAACCGACGACATCACCGGGGTCCGGGTAATCAGAGCCGGTATGATCCGCAATTTTCGTTACGGTCTTGAACTCGGGATCATCCGAGGATTCCAGGCAAAAACGAACCGGGAAATCTTGAGCAATCGTGGAGTAATCTAACAACATCGGGAACAGCTTGACCATTTCAATTTTCCGAGACTCCACCAGGTCAACCTGAACCCAGCGGATCTCATTGGCCTTATCGGCGGGTTGGGATTGATAGCCCAACGGGGTGACGCGCGCCACCCTTTCCACGCCCATCGGTCCGTCAGCCGCGACGACCGCCAAGGAGAACGCCGGGATAAAAAACAGACCAAGCACCCACGCGCAGAGATGGCGGAAAAAGGGACAGGCTGATGTGGCGGCAGCATTCATGGTGCTTTCCCTATAAAAGCGATCACTTGTATTGACGTTTCGTGGCGCGAGCGGGACCACGACCCAGCACAATTCAGATGTTGTAGTTTCATGGGCAGTTGAGCTTTTTTTCCTTTAATAATAGCTGCCGATCTGGATGTGCAAACGGTGAATGTTTTGGACTGGATCGTGAAAAGTTCATGCAGCCTTTTCCAATGCGAAAGCATCAACATATCCGCGTGTGCGGGGCTGATTTTGGTGGCCAGGAATTTTTTGATGATAGCGCTGCGGGTTGAACCCCGGAGAAAATCCGGCCACGTCTGACAGAGCGCATGGCCGGCCACCCATTCGCAGGGCGGTTTGGCAAACCAGAATTTTGGCCCAAACTGTCGCAAGCTATCTTGATCTTAGCAATTCAATGGCCACAGCAGAATAGCTGAAATGGCCGAAATCATATAATCATTGATTGACCCATAAATATTCCGCCGCCTGCCAGTTAAATTGGGATCAAACCAAAACGAATAGAAATCTGGCCCTTCAGATGGAAGTATCCATCATGCAAGATGCGGTGATTAATATGCTTGAGAGAGGTTGATGCGCTGTCGGATATCATATAACTTTTGACCTATGCAGAAAAATGTTTGAGCCGATCTGCGCGCGCGGTTTGGTCCTGGGTGTGCAGCGCGTCCAGGCTCACTTTGCGCCCGTCCAAATCCAGCCGATGGAACAACGGACGGGCCAGGGGAATTTCGTTGGTTTTTTTGTTCACCAAGGCGCTGCCCAGATAATGCTGGCCGGGCACGCTCACCGCCGTGAGCACCAAATAGCCGCCGCCCTGCTGCGGCTCTTTGCCGTCGAGCACAATCAACTCATCGGCGGGAGCCGGCCCGCGGATTTGCCGCTGTATTTGCAGGAAAATCTTTTCCAGGGCCTGGGCGTCGATGCGTGCCAATTTGTAATCTCCGGCAAAAATCGTGGAACTGACGGTGGGGCAACGACGGTAAGCCGCCGTTTTGAACGCCGAATTCCACGGAAAATTCTCTTGGCACGATTCCCTCAAGCTCCAAAATAGGCTTGCCTACATGCCAACTTGTATGATATGTCAATTGTATAATATGTTAAAGCGGGAAAAGGGAAGGCCGACGACGGCCGATTTCCGGATTATGCGCCGCATCCGAACGATCCTAATACCGGCGGCTCCGGCGCGCCCTTCTGGGCTGACGCCGGCGTGTGTCACCAGCCTATGAAAATCCCCGCACGCAGAAAACTACGGTCCAGCCGCACGCTGGCACGCGTTGCGGGCTTTACTGCCATCCGGCGCACGAACATGGTGGCCACGGTGCTCAAAAGTCTCCAGGACAACATTGTGGCAGGACGGTTTGGCGTGGATGGGTTTCTGCCTTCCGAAGGAGAATTAGCCCAGTCCTTTGGTGTTTCCCGAACCGTGATTCGCGAAGCGATGCGGGGCCTGGCGGCCTACGGCTTGGTGGAAGTATCCCAGGGCCGGCCGCCGCGCGTCAGACCTGCGGATGCCCAGGCGGCGATTACCAGCCTCAAAACGCTATTCAAGCGAGGCGGCGGCACCTTATTGCATCTCGTTGAAGTCCGCCGTCCGCTCGAGAGTGAAATGGCAGCCTTGGCCGCTGAGCGAGCAGGACCCGAGCACCTGGTCAGGCTCGAAGCGACCCTGGAGGAATTGCGCCAGGCTTCCACGATCGAGGACCAGGTTGAAGCCGATGTCCGTTTTCATCGCATGTTGGCTGAGGCTGCAGGGAATCCCGTTTTCGGGCTGTTTTTAGACACGGTCTCGGGTCTGCTGCGCGAGTCGCGGATGCGGACGATTTCACATTCCGGAGTGGAAATTGCACTGCGCCATCACCGGAAAATACTGAAAGCCGTCAAGCGCCACCAGGTGACCGGCGCTCGGGAAGCCATGCGGGAACACCTGCGCATGGCCGAACATGACTTGCGCGAGGAGAGGGTTCATCCGAGCAAAAAGCCTGGCGGAACCTTGAAATCAACACCTTAGTCGAGAAAGCTTCTATTTATGCCAAAACTGATTGATCTGTCGCATCCGCTGGAAATGGTCAGAGAAATTTCCCGTTCAACTCCAAGATCAGCGTGATAGCGCACAACACTACCGCCAGCATCAGCCACATCATCACCCAGCTAAGCCTTTCCACCCATCAAGGCACCCAACTGGATGCTCCTTACCATTATGATGCAGTTCAACTAGCCTCCTATGAAAATGAATAACCAGACTACGTTTCCAGACCTCAAAGGCAAAGCCGCCATCGTGACCGGCGGTTCGACGGGCATTGGCCGCGCCATTATGGAGGCCTTCTGCGCTCAGGGAGTTTCCGTCACCTTTAGCGGCATCAGTGACAGAGGCGTGCAAACCGAGAAAGATCTCCGCCGACAAGGCTGCGCGGTCCAATTTCTGCGCGGCGATATGGCGGAGGAGTCCTTTTGCCACAAACTGGCCGATTCGGCGATACAAAAATGGGGCAAAGTGAACATCCTGGTCAACAACGCCTTTTCGTTCGTTGCCAAGGGATTGGACGCGACGCGCACGGATTGGCTGCGGACGATGGCGGTGGGGCCGATCGGATATTTCACCATGGCTCAGTGCGTGGTGGAATCAATGAAAGCGCAAGGCGGCGGCGCCGTGGTGAACCTCTCCAGCATCTCGGCTCATATCGCTCAACCGAATCGTTCGACCTACAATGCGGCCAAGGGGGCGGTGAACCAACTGACCCGTTGCATGGCCTTGGATCTCTCGCCTTATAGCATTCGCGTCAACACCGTAAGCCCTGGTTGGATTTGGACCCGCGAGGTGGATAAGGCGGCTCAGGGCGATCGCAAGAAATGGGGACCCATTTGGGGCAAATTCCATATGTTGCGGCGGCTGGGAGAGGTGGAGGAAGTGGCCGCCCCCGTGGTGTTCCTGTGCAGCCAAGCGGCCAGTTTCATCACCGCCGCCGAGTTGCTGGTCGATGGCGGCTATCTGGGGATGGGGTCGGAGGGCTTGGGAGAATCTTCAAGCTTTGCAGGCTCAGAGTAGATGAATTTCCTGGCCGGCATTTTCTTGGCAACGGCCGGCGGGCGGTGGAACATTTTTGAGTCAATCAATTATTATATGATTTCGGCCATTTCACCTATTCTGCTGAGGCCATTGAATTGCTACGGTCAAAGTAGATTGGAACAGTTTGGGCCAAAATGTGCAGAAAAATGTTTTCCGCTGAAAGTCACAACCATGAAAACGAACACTTGCGGTAGCTTCTCCAAGTTGCCGCTCCAGGGGCAAACCATGAATCGCTCGATCCACAGGGGCCGACTTGCCGCGTACGTCCTTTCCATTACCGCTACGACCCTGGCGACAGCAGACGCGGCCGGCCAGGATTGGCAGGCGCCCCTTACTGCTGGGGCCAACATGATCGCGAGCGCCGCCCCGGAGGGCCTAGCCCAGGCCATCCGGCCGGGCCTGCCGGTCGCCGTTACCTTGGACGGACATGCCTTGGAATTCCTAGAGAAGAAGCCAGGCTTGTTGGAGAACGTCGCTGGCGATCTGATCACTCAGATCGCCTATGCACGGGAGGAAGCCTATAACGCGCTGTGGTACCAGGTGCGTTTCACGAATCAAGGCGACCAGCCGATCGGCAAACTAGAGGTCAGACCCTTCGTGCTGCGCATTAAGGTTGATCCACCCAACGCGATTCCCCGCGTCCGCTATCTGACAGGCAGCCAGCATTACGACGCAACCTATCCCAGCCGGGCGTTCGAGGTGGTGGATCGGGCGATCATGATTCCCGATCATGCCAAGCCCATCGAGATCGGCGGCGACCTGAGCAAAGATTACGTCGAGATGATGCAATTCGCGCTGCAGCGGGGCCGCGAAATGGCCGGCTTCTGGGTGGGGTTCGAATGGAGCATGGCGTGGTCCATAAAGGCTGGCTACACTGTGGTCAGCTACACGAACGTGCCCGAGGCCGATTTCGAACTGACCGCGGACTTGGCGTTGGGCAAGTTCGTCGTCGCTCCGAAATCCAGCCTTGCAACACCCAAGACGCATCTCGTGTTCTTCCAGGGTCGGGACTGGACGCCGTTGGAGAACAACGGTCGCCGCTATATTCGCGACCGGATCGCCTACGCCCGGCCGCCTAAAGCCCAGGTCAACAAGGTGACTTACGATCACTGGTTCGGCATCCACAGCGAGTTCAACGGCGACGACATGCTTCGCCAAGCGCGGCGGGCCGCCGAATTGGGCTGTGAGTACTTCTGCTTGGACGCTGGCTGGTATGGCAAGGGTGCCTTCGGCGCCTCGGGGAAGGGTGTGTGGGATGAACCCGACCCGGTCAAGTTCCCCGGCGGGGTGGCTGACGTACAACGACTCAGCCAGGTCTGCCGCGACGGCGGGATGGGCTTCGGCCTATGGTCGCTCTTGATCTCCAAAAACGGCTCCGACGAACCACGGTTTGACCTGGCCGGGCCCGCGGGCGTGGACGGTGCCGTGAACACCCTCCGCAAGTGGATCAAGACTTACGACATGACTTGGTTCCGATTCGAGATGGAGGGCGCGGGCGGTCTCAATTACCAGCAAGGTTGGGACGAGGTCATGGCCCGCATCACCCGGGAGTACCCGGATTTTCACATCGAATGTTGTTTTGGTGGAGGCACGCGCTTTGACCTTGGCAACATGCGCTTCTGCACCAGCACCTGGCTCAGCGACCACACCGCTGATCCGAACGTGTGCCGGGTCCAGCAGACGGGCGCACTGCGCTTCTGGCCCAGCTACATGCTCAACTCCGCCGTGCGTGTGCATCGCAAGGGCGGCGACCGCGAGGCGAATGCCTACAACGTCATCAGCCGCATGCCCGGCACGCTCTCATTCAACGGCGACGTCGCGCAGTGGAGCGAAGAAGCAACGCGGCGCGTGCGGGCGTTGGTTAACAATTACAAGGCGGTTCGCCACCTCCAGTCGCAGCCGGTGTTCTTCCCGCTGCCGCAAGTTCGCGCCATGGAAGATTGGGACGTCGTCTGCTTTGGTGACGGCAAGGGGGAGGCGCAGCTCATGTATGTCTTCCGCGTCGTCGGGCCGGACAAGCAGTTCGTCAAGGTGCCAGAGGCCAAGGGCAATTGGTCGCTGGTCATGAGCTCGGACCAGAACGTGAAGATCAAGCCCTCAGGTGACGGCTTCTTGCTCTCGATGCCGCCGCACACCGCGTCGGTGTGGCTGCGCAAATGAGTTCATGTGCAAAGGAAACGCCTTTGTGCGCAAGATAACACGAATCAACTGCACGGCGATGCTGGCTGAATTCACCCGGCCGACGCCGGGCGCGGGCAGCGCTTCAGATATTCGCCGATTCACGCTACATCCTGTGGGTGAATGGCCGATACGTGCAACACGGGCCGCACCCGCCGAGCGATGACAACCTATGGGTGGCGAATTACCGTTTGCGAATTCCTTATTTGGTGAGCAGATGATTGGACCAGCCCATCACCCCAAGCGCGGCGACAAGGATCAGCACTCCGAGTGTCATAGCTGTGCGAGCGCGGGCGGAGGTGTTGCGCCACTCGCCCGTGAGCGCCCCGGCGAGGTTGCCAAACAGAATTGAACAGACCAGCATCATCGGAAAACCGACATAAGCCCCATAGCCCCCCAGCAAATAGGCCGCTATGCCATACACAGCGATGCCTGTCGGCCAGGCGATCCCCATGAAAATCACCCAGCCCCAGTGCGCGGCATCGCCCTGCGCAATCCGCCCGAACGACCGGTTGCGCACCATTTGTGCGGCGGCGTAGAGGAAATTGACGAGGTAGTTGCCGGTGAACACCAGCGCCCAGATGGCAAAGCCCTTCGCCCACACGCTGGCGCCGGCTTTCTCGGCGGTGGCTGCGATATCCGCTCCGAAGATGAAGCTGAAATTCACCAGCGCCGACAACGCGCCGGAAATTACGCAAAAAATGAGGCCCAAGGAAAACGGTGTGCGTGGCTTGGCTGCGACGTCAGTGGAACTCCCGACCTTGTTTTGATCCAGCTCCTTGAGTCGGCCGGCGACGGCGACGCAGACGATGCCAAGCACCATGATGCCGAGGGCAACGATGAGGCTCAGCCCGCCCGCTGTCGCCACCTTGTCCCGTTGAAAGAGGGCCAGCGGCAGCAACGAGCCGAACAGGTTGATCAGGCCCATCAGCAGCGACACCCCGAGAGCCACGCCGACGGCGGCAATGGCTTTGCCCCAGAAGATACCCCCCAGTCCCCAGCCGACCCCGAACAGAAACGTCAACCATAGTTGCGCGGCGGGCGTGCTGCGGTAAACGCCCGCCAAATCCGGCACAGTCAGCAGCGCCAGCGGCCACGGCACGACCACCAGCGCGATGAGCGAACCCAGCCCCCAACTGTTTTCCCATTTCCATTTAGGCGTGCGGGTGACGCCGAGTGAGAACAAACCTTCCAGCGCGCCGGCGGCGACGACTAGAAGCAATCCGGCTAAAAGTTGGGTAGTCATGGGATGCTTCGGTGGCCGTTATTTCGCGGTGAAAAGGTTCGCCTGGCCAACCCACCGGCTGACCGTGGAGAAGTGACTCCTTTCATGGAGTCATGCCTTTCATTTGATCACCGCCACGGCGCGGATGGGTGCGCCATCGCGGCCTTTGAGGTTTAGGGGAAAACCGATGAACGTGAACTGCGCCGGGAGCTTCTCCAGATTTCTCAACCCTTCCACGATGACGATTTCCACGCCGCGCTTGAGCAGGATGTGATGGCACTCCTTCCAGTCCGTGCTGGGTGTCGGGGTGTCCATGCCGAGCAGGCCGATGCGGCGGGCGGCAATCCAGCGGGCCGCGTCCAATGTCAGCGTCGGAAAGTCCGAAAAGAATTCTGTCGTGCCGAACTTCCGACTCCAACCGGTGCGATAAACAATCTTCGCGCCACGTTGGAATTTTTTCTCATGCGGTTTGAACATCTCCACCGTCAGCGGCGTTTTTGCATTCAGGTGGCCGCCGGGCGCGAGATCCACCAGCGTTGCCGAACCGTAAAATTGCGCCAGCCGCATCTGATCTATCGTCTTGCCGTCATCGTAGAAATGGAACGGCGCGTCCAGATGCGTGCCCTGATGTGAGGAGAGGCTCACCTGCGTGATGTTGTAGCCGATACTCGCCACCGTGTTGTGGGGGACGACGCTGATCTTGGGATCCCACGCGAAGTTGGGCTGCCCGTGTTCGAGCGGGTGTGAGAGGTCTATGAGCTTGGGCATAAGCGAGAGGAGCGGCGGATTTATTTGGGCAGCAGCGCGGTGAGATCGTCGTGCGGCCGGGCGATGACGTGGGCTGCGATGAGCTTGCCCAACTGGCCCACGGCCCGCGACCCAGCCTCCACGGCCGCTGTCACGGCGCCGACGTCGCCCTTCACGATGACCGTGACGTAGGCCGCGCCGATCTTCTCCTTGCCGACCAACGTGACGTTGGCCGCTTTGAGCATGGCGTCGGTCGCTTGGAGAATGGCCGTCAGGCCCTGCGTTTCAAGGATGCCGATGGCTTCTTGTTTTGTGTTCATAATCTGGTTTCCCGGTTTTGTGAAATCGGTCGGCAAAAACTGGTCGCGACCGCCGTAGAGCGGATTCACCGCGTTGGCAAAATGCACCAGCGCGTTCAGCGCCGGCTCGGGCCGGGACAGGCAGCTCACCACGGCCGTTGCGCCCAACTGCCCGATGCATTCTACGGCAAAGGCCAGCGCGGTTTCCACTGCCACCACGTCACCTTCGATCCGGAGCATCAGGTTCTGGTTGCCGGTTGTCTCAATGCCGAGCAGTCGCACATTGGCGGCCTTTACCACCTGATCGGCCACCAGCGCCGTTAGGCTCAGAAACGGAATTTCGGCAAAACCGAAAGCCATAAAACAATCAACATTGCATCCGCGCCGACCCGGTATGCAGCTTCGCCATCACTTCCCGCACTACGCAATCTACATCTATTGGAGCATGGGACGGACGTGATATGCTCGCCAACTGGCTCGGACGGCGACACACACTGGCGGCCTCGCCAAATCCGCAGTCCGCCAGAATGCACGCGATCTTGCCCCGGATGTCCTCCAGGTCGGTTTGTTCCCGGGGCGAAAGCAACTGCCGCGTCGTGCCGAGGTTGAATCCGCGCAGCGACATGCCCGCCCGGAAGCCCTCCGGAAAATTGGTGCCGTAGAGCATGGCGTTGATCAGGTCCAGCAACTTGAACTGGATGCGCCGCGCCTCCGCCAGATTTCCCGCTTGGAACTCGCGGTAGAGTTTCATGATCACCTCCGGCACCACGCCACAACTTGCGATGGTCCCGCCGTCCGCGCCCATTTGCAGCGACGGAAACAAAATTTCCTCGCAGCCAATCAAGCAACTGAAGTCCGGCCGCCGCGGCTTGATCGCATGAAGCGTGTTGAGGAAACGCGGGAAATCCCGGCTACTGTCCTTGATTCCCACAATGCGTGGGCAGTCGAGCGCCAGCCGCGTGACCACCGGCACGCTGATTTCGTTCGAGAACTGCGGAATGTTGTAGAGGACTATGTCAATGGGTGATTGCCGTGCCAGTTCACGGAAGAAATGTTCGATACTCTCCTGACTGACCTTGAAATAATATGGGCCGGTGATGGACACCGCCGCGCAGCCCAAGTCCGCATAGGTGCGGCAGGCTTCGAGAATCAGGTCGAGATTTGTTTCCGCCGCGCCCGCCAGAATCGGCACGCGCCCATGGTTTTCCTCGGCGACAATCTGGATGACACGCTTGCGTTCCTCGAAGCTCAACCTGATGAACTCGCCAGTGCTACCGTTGGGGTAGAGGCCGCTGACGCCTTTCTGGATCAGCCAGTTGACCATCCGTCGCAGCTCGTCCTCGTTGATGCGCCCGTCGGCACGGAACGGCACCAAGTTCGGGGTGTAGATGCCCGAAATCATGGCGTCGCGGCGAGCTCCCGGATGTAGGGTTTCGGAGCGTGCGGGGCGCCACCGTTTCTCCGAGGGACGACTCCGTTGACCACGTTTTCCAGCGGCTCGTCCCTGATGGCGGCCAGCGCGATGCGCGCTGAGGTGCGTCGCATTTCAATCTTGGACTCCACGCTGCAAAAGGCCCCGTGACATGTAATAATCAGATTTGGCGTCTCCGCTTCCTCCACTGCCTTAAGTGGTTCGTCTTCTACCACGTCTAGTCCTGCACCCGCGAGACGACCGTCGCGCAGTGCGGTGAAAATGGCCGTTTTTTTGATAATTGCGCCACGGGCGGTATTAACAACAAAGGCCGAAGGTTTTAGCAATGCCAACTCTCGTTCAGCAATCAGGTGCCGTGTCTCATCATTGAGCGGGCAGTGCAACGACAGTACGTCCGCCCGGCGCAATAGTCCCTCCAGCGAGCGAACCCGCTCCACGCCCACGGCCTTGTCTGCGCCGTTCGCAAGGTAGGGATCGTAAAAGCAAACCTTGAAGCCCAGCGCCTTGGCCCGCAGGGCAGCGGCGGTGCCGATGCGGCCCAGCCCGACGATCCCAAAAGTCAGTTCGCGCAAGCGCCGCATCTTTGCTTCCACGCGGATGGTCCACCCCAATTGCTTGGCTTCCCGATCGAGCGGGAAAAGCTGGCGGCATAAGGCCAGCGCGAGGGCGACGGTGTGGTCCGCCACCTCTTCCGTGCCGTAATCGGGCACGTTGCAGACGGCAATGCCCAGCTTCCGCGCGGCGGCTACATCCACCGAATCGAAACCCACGCCGTTGCGGATGATGACGCGGCAGTTTTTTAGTTTGGCGATGCCGGTGCGGGTGACGGGGGTGTTGTGCCAGACGATCAATGCCTGGGAATCCAGCACGGAGGCGTCGAAATCCTTGTCGCTGGCGCACAGACGGCATAGCACCTCGGCGTAATTGCCGATAACCTCGCGTTCCACGGCGGCCAGACCGTCGCTGAGCGGCGAGAGCGCCCAGTCAATGATGGTGATTTTTGGTTTCATCTCAAGATGAGGGGATTGGTCTTGGCGGCGGCGATCTTGGCACCCGCCGCAACGGCCCGTTGCACACTGGATTTCAGGTCGCTCAGTTGCGCATTGAGATCCTCGGCGGCGTGGGTCAGATGATTCCGCATCGCCACACCCGCCGCCTTCGGGTCATGGCGTTCAATGGCTTCCAGCACCTGCCGGTGTTGCCGGGCCGCGTAGAGAATGCCTGTGCGCGATAGAGTCAGCTTGCGGCCCTCCGCGCCCAGCTCGGAAATTGAATCCAGTATCAATTCGACCAGCGCGTTGCCGGCGGCTTTGGCGAGGACCTGGTGGAAGGTCACGTCCAGCCGAGCGGCTTCGTCCACGGAGCCGGCTCGCTCCAGTTGCTCTAGGAGACGCTGCAATTCCGCGATCGTTTCCGCCGATCCTTGTTCCGCCGCGCGGCGGGCTGTTTCCACCTCGATCAACTGCCGCACTTCCATCGTCTGCCGCAGCCGCTGGTGCGGGTCGGGAATCAGAACGTTCAGCAAGAGGCTCACAGGCCGGTGCAATTTGCGCACCACCCGCACGCCCACTCCGTGTCGGCTTTCCAGCAAACCCAGCGATTCCAGCCGCTTGGTCGCCTCGCGCAGGACCGTGCGGCTGACCCCGAACCGCGCGGTCAACTCGTGTTCGGGCGGGAGCAGGCCGTTGGGCAACGGTGCTTGCATCACCAAGCTCGACAAATCTTCGCAAACCCGGTCCACCAACGAGCCGGCACCGTTGGCTTGCACCCCTTGCTCAAATGTCATCATACGACTACAAAAGCAGAGCCAACCAGACAAGTCAAATGGAATTGTTGAAAAAGTAAAAATCCCCAATCCTGAGCTTGCGCAGAAAAAAGCAGGATGCAGTGGGGAAAGCGGGCATTCATAACGCGTAAACAATTGCAAATCAACGCACCTTAATTCGTGTCTGACGAACTTGCACTAATCCGGCCACTGCCCGAACTGGCCTCGTGCTGATGGAGGCTCTCCGATCGCCGATTCGGTCCGACGACCCCACAGGAAACGAAAAAACAGATCAGATTCCATTTAGGGGTTGACATGCCAAGTGATGTATTACATATATGATAAGTAAATGGTGTGGTATGATAAGTGAAATTGACGTTGTATCCTACATTCCGCAGTTCATTGATGCTCATTTTGGGAGCCGTTTATCAGGCAGCCTAGCTACCTGTAAACAGTGGCGTCGATTTCCAGCAATTGGAGCAAGGTCTGCTGGAGTTCGGTCAGCGGATCGATGAACACTTGGATCAATCGATCATTCTCATAGAGTTCGTGTTTGGCGCGCAGGGCAAAGGCTTCTGGGATTTGTGCCCAGGAGGGAGTTTTGGAGTAGCGGCCTTCGGGCAAAATAGGGAGGGCTTTAATCTGGCGGCGGGCCATGTTTTGACGGATGGCGCGCTCGATCAAGGCGGCGACCAGTTGAGCGACAAAATAAATAAACATCAGGGTCTCGATGCGGTCGTTGTTTTTCAAAAAGACCGGGGAGATTTCCAGCACGGACTTGCAGAGGAAGTGTCGTTTTTCCAAGTGGAGCTGATGTTTGGTTGGCTGGGCCGCTTTCGTCGGCTCAATCGCGATTACGAGCGCCAGGGCCAGACCGGCGAACTCGTCGTCTATGTGGCGATGATCCGGATGATGCTGGCTCGTTTGACCAAGCCTCGAGGGGTTTTCAAACACGCTCTAACAACATCACTTTTCTCCAATCCTTCGAGACATTTTCGATTGTTTTACGGTTTTTCTCCAATGTATGGGAGAGATTCCAAATTTCTTGCGGAAGGCCATGGAAAGATGGAATGGAGAGCTAAAGCCAAGTTTGTCAGCGAGTTCAGTGAGGGAATCCTCGGAAGTTGCCAAGCGGTGTCTGGCATTGGCCAGACGCATATGCTGCACATATTCCCATGGGGCGAATCCGGTAAATTTGCGGAACGTCCGGCGGAAAACGGAGTAGGACATCCCCACACTTCGCGCCAATGCCTCCAAGTCCACGGCGCCACAGTATTTTTGGTTGAGAACTTGGACTGCTGCAGACAATGCCTGGTTTACATCCGCGCTTGGACGGTTCGGTTGGCAAAGACGTTTCCATGCCGCCAGCGCCTCCATGGCCAAGGCGGCCAAAGTGGGATCCACGCCCGGAAGCGTGGAGCAAACTCGTTGCAGCACGGCATCCATCGCAGCCCACAAACCGGCGGCGCTGGCCCCCGCCCGTACCACCATTCCTTCTCCCAATTCTCCCGCTCCACTCAGAGCGTTGGCCACCAAACCTTGGAACTCAATCCATATTTCCGTCCAACCAGTCTTTGGATCGGGCCGGAACCGATGCCACTGGCCAGGCTTGATTAGAAACGCAGAATCCTCCACCAACCTTTGTGGAGGCTGGGTATTGCTTTCCAATTCCCCACGGCCTTCCAGGAGGCCCAAGATTTGGAATACAGGCAAAACCCGCCCCTGCTCCCATGTAAACATGTGGTCGGCAGGATGTCGTTCCGGAGGATAACGACTCTGGGCCAAACTTTTACAAAAGCCGGATCCGGTAACAACCAGTCCCCACGTCTCCGCACCGGGAGCTGGTGGCAAGTAGCGGAAAACATTTTCCTGCACAGGTCAAAAGTTATATGATATCTGACAGCACGTCAATCCCTTTCGGCATATTCGGCGGTTCCGAATCACCCCTTCGCCCGGTGGGAGCGGCACAAGGGTTTGAGAGATCTCGTTGAATCGGTTGGCAAAGGAGCGCAAGGTGAGGCCGTGCAAAGTATGCCGGACTGCGAGGATTAAGATGTCAACGGGATCGGGCGGGCTGCTTTCGGCGCGGCCGGTTCAGGCCGAGTTGAAACGGATTTGGCCCAGAGGAGGCAATTCCGGTGGCAGCCGGCTGGCGCGCAGGCCTTCCCAGACGGCACGCGCCAGTCCTTGCTCGGTTGCCCGGCGTGCCCAATCGTAGAGGCGTTGCAGGCAGCCGCGGCAGGCCAGGATCCAGAGGACCTGGGCGACTTGCATCATCGTGTAGTAATTTTTGGAGGCGGTGGCATTGGCGCAAAAAACATGTTCCAACCCGATCCCGTTGTTTTTTTGGGTGTTGAACGTGTCTTCGATCAGGTGCCTTTCTCGGCCGGTGCTGTTGACCACGACGGCCACGCGTTGGGGCGTCAGATTTGAAAAATTGGTGGCATAGGCGTACAAGGTTGCGCTCGGCTCGGAGGTGATCTCACCCTGCAAAATGACGTTGGTCTGGTGCTCGCCCAGCATGACATTTTCGACCCAGCGAAAGTCCTGGAGCCCCTCTTTGCCATCTTGTCCGAGCAGGCAGCGGAGCCGGTTGGCCCGGTGGAGGGGAAGCAGCCTGATGGTTTCATCCCAGGTGGTGGGCTGGCGGCCCTCCTTGAGGGTCAGGACGTATTTCCAATCGTAAAGTTGACAGGCCGCGACAATGGCATGGCAACAATAAAGGGCGTCGGCCACCAGGCAGAGTGGCAGTTTGGGAAACTCCTTTTTAAGTCGCTGGCTCAGGCGCGCAAAACTCTTGAGTTCACAGTCCTCTTTGTCCGTCTCCGGGTTGCGCATATCCATCTCCTCGTGTATGAGGGGAAAGAGCGTGCCCTCGGGACCAACCACCGAGAGTTGGAGGACATAGCGATAGCGGGCCTGGCCGGCGGAAGCTTTGCCGCCTTGGGCGAAGCCTTCGCGGCATTTTTCTTTAACGCTGCCATCCACGACCATGATGTACCAACGGTTAAAGAGCCGGGCTGGGTCAAAGGTGCGCCGCTCCAGCAGGTCATGGAACATGAGCACCGGGATTTGGGCGACCGGTTCGGGGTCCACACGTCTGGCGTGGCGGGCGGCGTTATCCGAGCAGGTGACTGTGGGCCGCCCCTCAAAGCGCGGATCCTCCGCGCTCTGGCCGCACAAGAGCCCCAGATTCCAGGCCGCTTCTCCGGATTGCCGCTTCTCGTCAAAGCCGTTGCGCGAGCCTTTGCGGGAGAGAAAGGTGGCGATGATCTGCCACCAGAGGTGGGCCGCCGTATAGAGGCACATTTCCTGGCGGCGCGGATCGGGCAGGGCGTTGAGCCACGCGTTGAGCTTGGGAAAAGCCGCCCGCACCACCCGGACAAAGGCCTGGGCGCTCAGGAACGCGTCAATGCCCGGGAGCGGCTTGCGGCCCGCCGGCTTGCGAGGTGGCCGTGGATGATCGCGCGGGAGTGGCGGGTGACTTGACGAATGAGGCGTTTAAGGCGGCGATAGTTGAGGGTTTTTTTTGACTTCGGCGACCAGTTCCATGGGCACATAGAGCGTGCGGGTGCGGCCCCGCTTTTTGAAGGTCAGGTGCCAGCCTGGCTGGGTGCAACCGGGCCGTTTGAAGGGCGAGAGGCTGCCTTCCAGGAAGGGGCCGATGGTGGCGATCTGACGCAGGGCCGCATCGCGGGCCTTAACGTGCCGGTTGGAGAGGGTGGCGCGGGTTTTCATGTTGTTAAGGATGGATACTTATTGAGGCAAATCATGCTTTAGGGCTTGCGGCGCCGGGACTGCGGGCGGGCGGACGACCGTTCTTTCCAGGGGGCATTTTGGAGTGCCCGGTGGAGGAGTTGGCGAAGCTTGTGCTGCAGGGCGCGAAAATTGCGGATGCGTTTTCTGCATTCCAGAGCTTGCCCGGGGGTCAGGGTCTTGGTGGTGTGCTTTCCCTCAATGATTCCGGTCCAACGGTAATAGGGGCCGTGGAGTTTGGGAGGCTTGTCTTTACAGGCGCAGTTGGGCTTGCCGCAGGTGCTCCGGGCGGTGGAGACGCAGCCAGGGAGCAGCGGCAGACTGATGGGGAAGGAGGTTCTTTTATGTTGCATCTTGATATAATAGTATATTAGGATAAGCGCCATGCAAGAAAATTCTTCATAAAAAAAGCGGGGAAGTCAGAGGGAGGGTGGCCGCTCCGTGCGATGCCAAAGACCGAAGCCAGTCTATCCGGGTCGGCGGGTTCCTTGCCGACGCGAGTTTGCCACATTCGGGCAATCAATCCGGCGCGGATTCCCTGTCGCCAATACAATAAGGTAAAATACTTATTGAAAAAGCCGGGCGGACGAATGAACCCGAAGAAAAAAAGAAAGCCTCGGCGGAACGGAAAACTTGCCAAGTGTCCGAGCTGCCTGGAGGGTCGGGCCGGAAGTCAATCGCCCGTCAACCCGAAAAATCAGTAATTCGGAACTGCCGGGCATATTAATCACTGCATCGGGCGCATTCGCGAGATGTCGGTAAATTTTGTTCGAAACTCCCTCTTTCCCTTCCGCTATAAGCTGGGAATGGAACTTGAAGTGGTTTGTCAGGGCCGTGCCATCAGTGGCGAAAAACTGGTCTGGTTGCGCCAACGGACTGCCGATCATCGGTAATGGAGTCGCAAGCGATTGTCGTGTGAACTCTGTCAAGAGTGGGACTGGCGCAACGGGAGTGAACAGATCAAAGACTTCGCGGCCCGCACCTTCCTGGAGGAACGCTCCGCGCTGGGTCTGGTGATTTTGCCAGCTCTGCAATTGCAACGCAGCCATCCCCGTCCCAAGCCCGCTGCGGCGCTGTCCATGGATCGTGCAAACACGATGCTCGGTCTTGCGGGCATAAAGATCATGGGTCTCGAGGATGTCCTGCGGGTGTCGGACTGTCGCCAAGCCGGGCAGGACCGCGCAACCCTTCCGCCTAGCCTTGCCCCACGACCCAGCCGTGCGCGGTCAATGCCAAACCACGCGGGTCAGCCTCGAAACGCGGCAGGCAACCCGGCGGCGCTGGCCACAGCGGATGGGCAGGTGGAACTCCATGTCCAAGTGGACGTAGCGTCCAAGTGGCTAGCGTCGTGACGGGCATGCGTGGACCGGATGTGGCCAACACAACGTGAATCGCAAACATTTACCAATACCGTCGCCCCGTATGGTTGGCAACGCCAGCGTTTGCGGAGTTCAACGCCACAGGTAATTGACAACTTTGGACACTTCTGAACAGACTTGGTTTTCCCTGGCTTCGTTGCCACTGCATGTTGCCACTGACAGCCATAAACAATGTAACATGTTGAATTTAAAGGTGGTGGAGCCGAGGGGAGTCGACCCCCTGACCTTCTTATTTCGAGGTCAAAGATCATTGAGCTTGCTGGGGATCAATAATTATAGTGTTGTCCAGCGTATGGAATGCCGGTCGGACCGCATGGCGCGACCGGCTGATTTTGGCCGACAGGAAATATGTGCTGCCCTCCTTACTGGCCGAGTTCGCGTGCAAGGTGAATCGGATTCACATTGACCCGCCATTCGACGTCGGCACAGATTTTTTTTTCACCGCCAGCGTGCCGAATTGTCCCGACGAGGACGAAGACGATGCAGCCACCTTCACGTCAGCCCATGCTTTTGGGGTGCTAGCGGAGCGGTTTTCTTCCGAATCGCCTGAGATTCGATCCGCTCACAACCAATTTCAGGTTGCGTCGAAGTTCGCTGCTCAAACAACTGGGCTGTGGTCGGTTGCGAAGGAACCCTTACAGTAGATCGGGTCTGTATCTGCTCCAGCCGGATCGCTTGTTCCTGTTGAATCCGCGCGTAGATGGGCACCGGGCAGGCTTCGGCTTCAATCGTAACAACCAGCGCAAAGTTGGCTGTCGAATTGGGGTCCTTGCTCCATCCATTGTGGCCGCGCACGGCGACGGCGAAGGTTTCAGGAAGCTCGTGCGCCTTCAGCACCACCCAGTCCTTTTGCACGGTGCTGGCCTGCCGGTGAATTCCGCGCAGGATTCCCCAATCTCTTCGCTCGTGCAGCATCCAATCCACCGAGTCCGAATCCTCTGCCTCCCCAAAACCTCTGATTGCCCGAGCCTTGAAGTCGTCAAGGCCCTCACCCTTTTTCGAGGCAATCCAATCAAGCCAGATTTCCTGGTAGCCCTTTCGCGAACTGCGCGTGCGCCGGGGCTTGCTGGAGTAGCTCAACGTGACTTCGATTCTCACGTCAAACTCGCTGCCAGGTGATCTCATCTCGGCAGGGATGTCCACAGTGTAAATGGCCGCTTCCAGCGCATGAACGGCCTGGCACCCCTCGGTGACAAGCGTAACCCGTCGCTCCGTGTTCGCGGTTGCACGAGCCGGATCAGGGATGCCGAATCCCAGGGACTGCATCCACTTGATCTGTTCATCAGGAGACAGCCTCTCCATCCATCCTGGCCACCGTGCGGATTGGATTATCAGCGCACGATACAGCAATGTTGGTTGATCGGGCAAAATCCGTTGCAAGGCGGCCGCGATTCCCGCCACCCGCGGGGCTGCAAATGAAGTGCCAACCAAGGCGCGGGTCGTGGCGGCACCTGGAGTTGAAAACGTACATCGAACCAATTCCGGGCAGGCCGCTTCCGTTGTCGAGAGGTTGGTCTGGCCCGCATTCATTAAATAGTCGCCGCCGATTTCAACCACATCCGGCTTGAACGTCTCCCACAGGCCCCAGCCCGATCGGGAGAACGCCGATGGGCGAACCTCACCGCCAATCGTCGTCCGGTTGCCATCATTGATTGTTGCGAATCCAACGGATCCAACCGTTATCGCCTGCAAGCTTTGCCCAGGGTTTGAAACTCTTGAAGACGCTTCCCTCAGATAATCCGGATATGGACGCCCGGCGGCAATGTTCTCTATGATCCCGGGGTGCTGGACTGAGTCCGTGCGTCCAGGAATGTTTCCTGCGACCTGAATGACAAGAATATCCAGTTCGTGACTCAACAAATCAATTTCCGCACCCCATGTACTCATACGCACCGGCCGGCATGGCCCGTTGGCCGCGATGGAATGGTTGAAAATGCGCGTCCGCCGGTTGCCATTGCGGTAGTGGGTGATGATCTCGCGGAGCGCCAGCGGTGGATAAACGTCTGGAGGGATGGCCTTTTGGTCATTCAGCAAGCGGGCATTTTGTATCCAGCAAACAGCTTCGCCGCTCTGGTTCCCTGGCACAAAAACCCGGTAGAGCACTGCTCCGGCTACAGGTGTGCCGTGCCCATCTGGCACAACTCGGTCGGCCACATCTTGGCCGGGCAAGAAAGACCGCGAGTTGCCAGTGTCGATTGCGGGCTGTAACAACCGGTGGCCCTCCTGGATGCCGCTGTCGATCACGCAAACAGCGGGTGCGTTTTCCTGCGGCGCGCCCACTGCGGGATAATCACCTGGTTGCGCCATCTGGGGTATGGGATCAGGCTGTTCGATGTCCTCCGGCAAACTGCCTTCGAAAACCCGGGCATAGTTCTTAATGAAGTCTGTAAAGCCCTGGCCACTCATCCGAATCCGCACGGAGAAACTATCCGGCAGCTTTACCACGCCGCCCTCGACTGTCGGTTGCCCTCCCACCTGGTCAATAATCTGGCCACCATACACGCGCAGAAACCTGCCCAGGTCGTCTTCCGTCTCAATTTGCTTCTCATCCCATTTGATCTCCGTTGCCCGCCACTCCGCCTCCCATTCCTGCTTTCGGTGCTCAAACTCCTCTTGGCTCTCTTTCTTCCGCTTCTTGGGCGGGTTGCTAACCTCGGTGCCGAGGCCGGCCGTTTGGATGCTGACATCCAGGATATAGGTGTTTGTGTCTATCAAAGGCCAGATGGCGAAAAGCTCAGGAGAAAGTATCTTTTTCAGCCGGTCATCGGATCTGCCATCGTCATAAACATCGAGGATCGACGCCATTGCCGTTGCCCCGCGAATTTCATTTTCAAATTCCGTGGCGAGCTGTTGGAACGCGGCCAGCGATATATCTTCCGAGGCCACCATCAGAAAGCCCTCCTCAAACTGGGCCACAATCGTCACCCCAAAATCCTTTTCGAGACGATAGAGCAATTCTTCCGCCCGTTCGGGTATTCGCAATAGGAACGGAATGCCGCCGGGAATAGGTGGTAAACCCTTCTGATCCCGATCCGCCTGCACCCGAAGCCAATACGCGGTGACGTCCCCTAATTTTTGGCGGATCAGCCCCGCATGTTGATGGCGGTTCGCTTTATTGGCCTTCACCTCGGGAGCTTCCTTGCCGCCGCCGTGGAGTTTGGCTCGGCCTCGTTCAACCGCCAGCAGTCTGAGGTGGGGGAATGCGTCCATCGCAGGGCAGTCCCTCAGCAGTGCCGTTTCAGTTCCGCGATCGCGCCTTCAAAGTCTTTTGCAATGACAGTATCTCGATTGCTCATCACCGTTCGTTTTGCCGCGTTTTCGGCAGCCCTTGTGACGTCCGAGCACCTGAGTCCCTCCATTTGCACCGCCACTTGCTCCCATAGAATTGCGGGGTCAGTCTTGATTGACGAGAGTGTTTGCTTAAGCAGCCTCACGATTTCAGGCAATGCCGGTTTGGGAATCTCGATCACTTCATCGAAGCGCCGCAGGATCGCGCGGTCCAACGACTCCTCCAAATTCGTCGCGGCAATGACGAACCCGTTGCCATGGTACTCCTCCAACAATTGGAGCAGCATGTTCACGATTCGCTGTGCCTCCCCAACATCGTTGCGGTCCCCCCGTGCGCGTGCGATCGTGTCGCACTCGTCGAGAAACAGCGCGCAAGGCGTTTGTTGTGCCGCATCGAATACCCGCCGCAGGTTCACCGCTGTTTCCCCGAAATAGGACGACAGCAACGTGTCGAAGCGAACTTTGTGCAAAGGCAATCCGGTGGCCCAGGCCAACCGTTCGGCTCCCAGGCTCTTTCCACACCCCGGAGGCCCATGCAGCATAATGCGTGACCGCGGACGCAGACCAAACAGGGCCAGTCGGCTGCGGGCAGCATATTCCTTTTCAATTCGAAGAAATCGACTCTCAACCATCTCCGGCAGCACCATTTGGTGCCGCAGCCACTCATGCGGAATGACCACCACCAATGGAGTGGCCTCGCGTTTGCTTGAAGGAAGAGGCTGCAGCCCATGGACATCTTTGGCCGGCGCTCCCCCTGCGGCCTTCGTCGCCCGAGGCTCTTTGACAATTTTTTCGAGGTCGGCAGCGAGTTTCTCGTGACCATGCGCTCGCTCGCTCTCTATGATGCGGGCACAAATCACCCCGACATCGGGGGTTAACCCCTGATGAACGGCCGAGAATAGCCGCTTGATTAACGCCGCATTCATATATCCCACCTTATCTCAAGCCCGTCTCCCTGACAATGATTTCCGGCGCCCAATTCGCCGGGCCGTGGCCGATGCCTCGTCGAAACCCAGCAGACTATATGCTGAATCCACGTCCAAACGGGCGTCCAGGGGCTTCTTTGAACCCTGCGAAGGGGATCACAGCCAGCGAACGGCGAGCCACATGACACCCGCCACGATGGCCCATCCTGCCGCCGCGATTGCGTAGGCTCGCCAGGTCACTCCGATTCGGCGCCAGTTCTGGAGCGATTCGACGTTCCAGTACCTAAAAAGTCGAGGATCTCGCCGGGCCAGGAAGCGGACGAGCAAGATATGGGGAAGAAGGATGAAGGTTCGCAGGTTCATTGGAGGAAAGTGTTTCACGTTCGGCGCGCCGGGCTCAACAAACTTCGGCCTGTCACCGTTAATAGCTACGAAACTCAAGCTCTTGTACCATTACCGCAGTGTGGTTTTTGACAACTCCGGCAGGCTCCAACGATTTCCAACTATTTCACCCAAGCCCAAGTTTCCAGGACGCTCCGCGTAAAAGCACCCACAGGCACAATGAATTATAGTGAATCGGAGCAGGACAAGCACTTATCAAAACGATGGGACCTCATCGCGCTCCCGGGCGGCGAGCACACCGAAAACGCCTTTTCTGATTATCTCCGGGTTTCTGGCACACGGCACAATGTGTTGAATTGCGCCATTCCAATGGCGCGGGCCAAAACTCTCACTGATTTTCAATTGCCGGACGGTGTGGATGTCCAGGCATGCATCACAGCTTCGGTGACCGGCAATTTCCCCGAGGCTCTCCGGGATTGGAAGTATGACCCCAAAATCAGGTCCGAACCGCAACTTCCCCAGATGGCCTCGATCCCGCCGGAACATGCCTCTTTGATCAAGGTGCCCTGGTTTCAGTCGTCTTCTCCGGCCGCTTGGCTAGGCATCAACGCGCGGCACTTGCGCTATCACTACCAACTCTGGCAGGACATTCGTCCGTCGGTTCTGCAAGGCGTCCACACTACGCTGATTCTGGGCCTGCCCCAGATTGGCTTTGCCTTGACGCCCCACATCCAACTGGAAAAAGCGTTTTTATTCCTGGGATCGCTTGGGCGCGGACTTTACCCGGTGCAGCTCTTTCCTGCGCGTTACATCTATCCGGAGGCTCAGTTGGGAGAGTTCGCAGACGCGCCGGCGCCTATTTTTGCCGACATCCTTCCATTGACCGGCGGGTCTGCCTACCCCGTGGTGGACTGTGAGCCGGACCCGTGGAGAGTTTTGGCTCGGTTTGGAAACGGAGATCGCTTCTATGGCTATCCTTTTCGCCAGGCCGCCGATTCTGTGGATGACTTCACTCTGGAAGGCCACGCCAATGGCGCCATGCTGTTGCCCAATGGCCAGAGGGTCACGGCCCGCAAGAGCGTAAGCTATGTTTATGCGACGCTGGATCCGAAACTCAAGGACGACCTGTTGCTGGATCGGGAGGGTTTCGAGGATGCCACCTGCTTGGTGCGGGGCACGGTCACGCATGATGGCATGCCCTTCCAGCTTCCCGTGGAGTTGCAGTCTCTGGTTTTCGCCGTGGTGTTGACCCATTGGCGCATGGAGTTGGACCGGCCGGGCGATCTGACGTCCTATGCCCTGTCCACCGAGCACGCCGCCATTCGAGGCTTCAACTACTTTCAGCGCGTGGAGCCTTACTACACCAACTTCACAAGGCTCATTGAGGAGTTGTCGAAAAATGCAGCCTTTCGAACTTATCCGCTTTGCACGCACCTGACCAACTCCTGGCTCGGCGGCAATCTGAGGCTGGCCAACCAAATGAGCCAGTCGGAGCGCGAGCTGGGGCCGGAGCTTATGCGCGCCTATTACCAGCAACAACTGGACTGGCAGGTGGGCGTGATCAACTTGATGAACCACGTTTCGTTCCGATCCAAGAGCGATCGGGCGGGGCTGGCTTCCCTGACCGGCCGGGAATTTGAGAGGCTGCTCAACCTGGACGGAGTGGCATTCCATCAGATGCACCGGCTCCTGCGCTTCGACTCTCACCTGTTTCAAAGGCCGTTGAAACCCGCGTCTCTGTGGCCGGATTTTCACCCGGGCTGGACGGAGTTGGACCAGAAGTTCCTGACCGAGTCCCTGCCCAAACTGTAACCCCAGCGGAATCAAGCAGCCGTTTCGGACTAAAAGGCCGCCAAACCAAAGCTGGTTATGAGCACTTCGTTTGGTCCGGAACTGGCACGGCTCTGCAAGGCTCGCCTTGGCGAGATTACTGATGCCGATATTGCCGCCCTGACAGAATTCGCAGAACGCCGCCTCGTCGAGATTGGCGTCCCTCCCTCCTGTGGAGAGGACGTCACGCAACGGGCGCTGCATGCGGTCCTTCATGGGCTGGAGAAGGACCGGGGCGGTCGCAAGCCGCGCCTGGTGGATGTCAACGACAAAACCGCATTTCTAAATTACCTGCGCGGGATCGTTTCATCGCTCCTGTATTCAATGACCCGCACGCGCGGTTTTCGAACAACACAGCAATGGGACGACAGCGCCCCATCGCCAGATGCGGGACGCCCATCGCCGGCGAACGAAGCCGCCTTGCGGGACCTCGGGGAATTACTGTTCCGTCGCCTTCGCGAGCGGGCTCCCCGGCGATTGTTGCCCACGATCAACGCGTGGGAAGCTGTATTCCTCTCCAGCGATCGCATCCCGGCACGGGGCCACCGCAAGTACGTGCGCGAGGTCAAAAAACTCGCCCAGGAGGTCCTCTTGGAATTGGGCGGTTTCCGGCAATGAAAACTCGTGGGGAATTATACAACGTCGGCCAAGGGCAGTGTTTTTCTCAACGTTCACTCCCCATCGGGTTCGAAGGGGGCCCAATCTCATTTCCCAAATCGGGGCGCTCCGTGAGGAGTTGCGCGCGGTGCGTGGGCAGCAGCGGCCGCCACAGCGAAGGATAAATGAAAAGGTTAATGTTTTCCGGGACCGCCGTCGGCCCGTCACCCCATAACGTAGAAGGACGGTCCAACGTAGGCCAAAGCACGCCGGCCTTGATTTCGACTCGGACGATGATTGAAGCCAACGGTGCATGCCTTAACAACCAGTGATACAGGCCCACCAACCAGCACGATGGCAAATTCTCCATGCCCGCAATGCGTTGGTCAAAGCGGGAAAGAATTTCATTCCGGGACATCCGGGGCACGCAAAGCGGCCACGCGGCAGTAACGATGGCCGGGGCCGTCAGCAAGCGGTGTCCGCGCCGGTGCATATGCAACAGAAACGAAGTCGCTCCGGCGGCTGACTCGAGGGCCAGCGCCTGGCGTTCCCGGAGCTTCCAGACGGCTTGGCTCAAATCGTCGGGCTCTTGAGATTGGGTGGCGGGTGCCGAATCAAAAAACGTGGGTTCAAGCCATACGGGCGATTCGGTGCAGGTTCCGTCGGCCAGCTTGACGAACGCTTGGTGCTGCTGCAGCCGCGAGAGAGTGCCGGGAGCGCAGACGGGTTCACGGATCAACGATTCGGACTGTCCCCTGACCAAGACGTCCCCCTGGTCACTTGTGATGGTTTGGCGGTGGCGGCGTTCTGTCGTGCCAATCGTCAATATCGCGTATTCATCCAGCACGCTTTCCCTTGAGGCGAAAAAGAAGACGCTGTTGAAGTTCGCCAGCAGGGCTTCCCGGCCGCGCCAGCCAAGAACCTCGTCCAGTCCATTGACGGATTGGGCGGCGGCGACAACGATGCCGCCCTTCGCGCGAATGACCGACAGGACCGGCACGTCGGCCGGCATGACAGACAACGCCAACTCGTCGGCGATGAGGCCGCAAAGCCGGTCCTGATGGGGCCGCACAATGTTTCGGGATTGCACGGCCGCATAGAAGTCCTGCCGCACGATTCGGAAGATCAGCCGCGCCAGGTCCGGATGGGATACCGCGTCCAGCGAAACGACTAAAATTTTCCCATCGAGCACAGATCGGGGTCGAAACTCGACCGGCTTCGGGCCAAAGAACCCATGCGCGACAGACGAGAGGAGGGGGCGCAGCGCGTTATGCAATGTGCTTCGATGGGTTTCCTTTGTGCGTGGATCGAGGTTCCTCCAGTTTTTGACTTCGGCCAGAGCCAGTTCGAGCCGGCGTTGTGACAACGGGCGCAACATGCCCTCGCACAGAAGTTGCTTCACGAATCCGACCACCGGGTCCATTTGCCGCGAGCCCGGGGTAAACCACCAGGCCTGCATAAATGAAACCACTTCGGGGAACCGGACAGGGCGTCCGTTGGCAAGCATGAGCGTCAAAGCAGTATGCACCAACCCGTCCCGGCTGTCCGTCCAATACGCGTTTTCTTTGCCGAGATCCCGAGTCCCCGCCAGCAGGCGGCTCGTGTAAAACTCGATTTGGTCCAGGCGTTCCAGTCCACCCAAAAGATCAAACCACGCGTTGCCGTCGGCCGACAGCACGACCAGATCCGATTCGCGTCCCGCCTCCCGCGCGAATTCCCGGACTTTTGCAGCGGAATCATCCCCTTTGGGATCGAGCACAAGGAGGCCGGCACGCAAACCGGGTTCGTTGGCGCGCCAGGCCAGAAGTTGCCGAAGGACGGGATTGATCAGCGCGGTGGTCTTTCCGCTCCCCGTTGAACCGAACGCGATGACGTGGCGGGTCAAGTCGTCCGGGCTTAACTCCAAAACGCGCCCCGCAGGCTCGTAGCATGGCAGTCGAATCATGGTGGTGAAAACAGTTAGAATGGAATGGCGTTTCGGGCTTCCTCCGGGTCCGGCGTGGCAGTTCCGTTCGGTTCAGCGCCGTTTGGCTTGGATGCTGGCAGGATGAAGTGAACCGACCCGGCGATCAAAACGAGCCGGGAATGGTTCGCACCATCCTGCTCCCACGTTTCCGTTCGCAGGCGGTCGGTTGCCAGAACGGGATCGCCCCGATGCTTTTGCGCCAACTGCTCTGCCGCGCGACCGAAGGCGGAACACGGAACGTATGCCGCCTCGTCCTTCCATTGGCCGCCTTTGCTTTGATAGCGGTGGTTCGCTGCAATTGCGAAGGACGCGACAGCCGTTCCAGTCGGCGCAAACCGGAATTCCGGGTCGCGAATCAGACGGCTGAGCAGGGTGACGTTATTTATATCGCTCATGGTATTTTTCCTTTTGGCGAGGTGATTGTGGCGTTCAGCGCCGCTGAGGGGTTATGACCTTTGTGAAGACGCGGACCCGCAGCTGATTTTGGCGTAATGCACGATATGCGTGGGCAGGGCCGATGTGTGAACTCGGGATTCCCCGCCGGAACGCAGACGCATTCGGCAGTCTTGCCGGGATCGTCCCTTTTGCAGACAGCAAGAGTTGTTCATTCGTGGAATTCATATCATCGTTTCCATTAGGAATAGCTCTGTCGGTTGAAAATTTGTTCCCGAAACCTTCCGGGTGCCGAAACTCGTCCATCAACACGCAACGCTGCGGAACGACGGCTCCGTGAGACGACATCTGCATCACCGGGATTTTGTTCCATCGTGGCGACGCCCAAACTCCGGCAACGCGCGCATGCGTCCGCATGGAAAACGGGGTTGCGAATTCTCCCTGGGCTGGTTGAGGCTTATAATACTGAATAGAATGCAGACATACCACTCGAACCAAGGTTGACTCGCACCCAGCAACTTAGTGCGTACGGATCACGAAGCCAAAATCGTTCGTCGCGCAATTTTGAAAGCCATCGGTAAATATAGTCGTACCACCTTTCCTCTTGAGATGCAAAATGCAGATAAAGGCGTCCCCTCCTTTGCAGGAGGCGTCGTACGCTAACCGGATAAGCCTTCAGTTGAGGGTCGCAGAGAACATGCAGCACCAAGTCGGGATGAGCCTGGCGTTCAAGACGTGAAAGAAACCGATAAAACTCGCGGAACTTCTTCAGCGGCGCTTGTAACTGGCCGCCAAAGGCCTGAAAATTCAGGTCGAGCAGCTCATCTATCTTAGACTTGAAACGTGTGAGCTTTTTGCGCGCCAGAACCAATTCTCGTTTGCTATGCTTGGACCATCCGATCGCGAGGGCCCCCAGCGGAGACAAGCCGACAATGTAGATGCAATCGGTGCGCACCATTCTCCCGCGGGAAGCGACGCTTCTTGGATCTAATCCGCTGTCGTGCCAAATCCGAGCGATGGTCATATGGGAAACGCCGAACCGCCGAGCAAGCGAGCGCGTGCTGAATTTAAACTGCGACCCATTCTTTGTTCTTTTCATCCTTCTCTCTCGTTCTCTCAGCGTGGTTTCTATTACTCTCCGCCGTAAGTTTGGGCTGACTTTCCAGTGGTTTGGACCGCGGGGCGCCCGGCGAAAAAGGGCTTGAAGGCCGAACGCGAGAAAACTTTTTCGACAGCGTGAAACGGTCGTGCGCGTAGTTCGCAGTTTCTTCGCGATTTCCCGGTTCGAAAGACCCTCCTCAGCAAACAGAAGAATAGCGGCCTTAAGTCGCCTTCGGAAAGGGGTGTCGGCGGCGGCGGTGATGTCTCGCAACTTAAACGAATCTTGCGCGAAAGGGTTTGGCCCCCCGGGAGCGGGCATGGCTAGGCCGTAGGGTGGCACAGTTTTAATTGGTACAGCGGCTTGTTTAAGTCCTTGCCTTAGCAGGGTTTCCGTCGATGAAGTGGATTTCACCGGCTTATTTCACAAATTGTTCGCCGGCATCACAAATAAAAGCGCCTCAGTATCAAGCGGTTGGAACGGGAGAAATCTCGTTGCACTTGCGGGTTTCTTCGGAAATGAGCTTTTGTACTGGTCGGAAGAAGTAGAGGCGGGCGATGAATACGCGCGTGAAGACAAATCATCAGAATCCGGGCGACAACGCTCGTGTTGACACAAAGGAAGGATACCGCGGTTTAGAGGAGAGTTGCCCCAGCGTGATCATGGAAGTGGAACTTCCGGGCGTGCAAAAAGGCTCCCCTCTCATGCACCGTGGGGTCTCGACCGAAAATGCCGGCCTGAAATCAAACCACAGCGGGGCCAGCGCTTTGCGGGAAGAGCCGTCCGATTCGTCTCGAGAGACCGGCCAACATAAGCTGGTAATTGATTACGCCAAGAAAGGCAGAGCTCTTACGATGAAGGAAGTCGCTCAGCGATGCGATGCGAGTCGGGCCACTGTCTATCGCTGGCGAAACGTTCTCCCAAAAAATGAGCGGCTGATCCAAACGAAAATAGACGGATTCACCCGCGTCTGGGAGGCGGATTTAGAGGAGTTCCTCGCCCGGCACACTCAATGAATCTGGGTGGTTTTCGAATTATGACCGTCCAGACTCCAGAACCGTCCGCCGCCACGATGGACGCTCAACAACCACCTCGACATCCGGTGACGCTCTCGAACTGGTTGGCGTATTCGCCATTGACTGCGGCAACGCGTGCTTCACTCGTGCTGCGCGCTCGGCAAGAGGTTTCCAAGAATAATACGTGGCCAAACTCGTTTTTCGCGATGGAAACCGAAGACGAGAATAGAATTGGCGCGTTTGTCCGGCTGGAAGAGGGGCTCTATCGCCGAGGAAACCGCATTTTCGCCCGCGTCACAGTCAACGGGAAGTTGACCTGGCGCAGCACCAAAACGAACAAGCTGCCTCAGGGGCGGCAATGGAAGGAGAAATGGGAACGGCGCCAGTGGCTGGCTGAAAACGGGTTTATGGAAGCGCCAAAGCGCGCTTTGGGGCCGTCCAAGGGAGCCGCCAACAATCGAGGCGCGACGGCCCAGTGCGATGGCCCCTGCCTGCGTGTCAACTTTCTTTTGGATCAGTACGTCGAGGCGGGGCAGCCAATCCTGACAAGAGGTGGATTGAAAGCGAAAGCACCACGCTCCATACGTGGCGAACTATATCAGATGAATCCCCTGCGGCCGTTCTTTGGCGAAAAAGACTCTGCCGCTATCACGCACGGGGACTGTGACCAATACCGGGAGTGGCGGAATTCCGGGGGTTATGTCGCCAAGTTCAAAGTTCGAGGGAAGGATGTGACCCGCCGGACGCGCGGCGGGGACCGCGCGGTGGACCTGGAATTGGTCGTCCTTCGTAATGCCTTTGAACTCGCCGTCCGGCGTGGCCAGTTGAAAACGAACCCGTTAACGGGCCGTGGCCACTACACCGATAAATCCACGGTGCGGCATTGCCGCGAGGTGGCGCCGACGCCGGCCGGCCTGAAACGGATCGTTGTTTGGCTGGACGACCACGGCCACCCGCATGATGGTGATCTCGCCGAGTTTCTCGCTTACACCGGCCTTCGAATTGGGGAGGCCATGCAGGCGCAGTGGCACACTGTCGATTGGCACGAGAATCTCATGCATGTGCGCCGCAGCAAGAAGGGGGTGTTTCCGTTCGTGCTGCTCCTGCCAGAATTACGTCGTTTGCTGCGGAAAATGAAGCTCAAGGCGACCGGCGAATGCCTCTTCCCCTCGCCATTCGATCCTTCGAAGACGCGGGATGATTCCTGTTTTCGCCGGCGCCTGGCTCACGCCTGCAAGGAGCTGGAGCTGCCGCACGTCACGCCCCAGGGGTTGCGGAGCTACTTCGTCACTCAGGCGCGCCAGAGTGGATTGAGCGACGCCGAGATCGCCCAACTCATCGGCGACAAGACCGGGCCGACTCTCATCGCCCAGGTGTACGGAGATGTCCGTCCTGACCATCTCCTGGCCGTGGCGCGCAAAATCCGCCTGACAGCCACCACGCGGAAGCTTCGCCGAAAAGAACAAAAATGTCCTGGAATTTAAAAACCTCGTCACTCCCATGATTTCACCTACAGAGCCTATTGGATTGCCCCGGACGCTGGCAGCTCTGCTGGCGTGGCAGCTCTTGGGCGAGCCCGACAACAGGAGGGAGACATGAATGTCCATTGCCTCGATGTTAGGGTGGCGCCAAGCATCATCCCAATTTCAAACCTTGAGCGTTTGGTGCGACTGGCTCCCGACAAGGAGATCCTACTGACGATTAAACTGTGCTACCACTGCTATGTTCGCGCGGGCGAATTGTCCGGCCTGGGCGTGTCCGCGTTTTATTTTGGCATAGAAGGCAAGCCTCTTTGGGTATCTGTTGGCTCCGACAAGCGCGATCCCCTTGGCCGCACCATCCCGATTGACCCTTTCCATCGGCCGATCCTGCGCGCGCTTCTGCCTGCCTTCGGTCCGGCGTTCACGAACGCCAACCCGTTCGGCCGCTTGCAGCGATTTGCCGGGGGTGTTGGCATCAGGGTGTCGCGGGGGGCGGCGTTGCGATCCTGCGTCCATTTCGCGCGCTATGCCGGCTTGCCCGGCGCCAAAGCCGCCGCTTTCGTTGGACGGCGGTGTCCTTTTGTGGCGGCCCGGGTTATTGGCGAGGCGGCGCAGGCGGAGGCGCGGAAGTATTTCGGCATCGATTTCGCCGTGGGAGTTTATCGGCCGCAGTATTGCGGTCCGGAGGCCCTGCCTCTGGAGGAGATCAGGAGGGAAACATGACAGCATTCCTATCCCTTCGCCCCGTTACGCCCCGGAACGCCCCGCGCGCAGCCTTCGCGGCGCACCCGTCACCATTGAGAGCGGCGTCACACAACTTGGAACCCGCCGACGCATACCGCGCAGCCGTCTTGCGGAAACGCTGCGGAAGGAAAGGGATTCCTTGCCTGTCCTGTCCGTGCCGAATCCCTGGGTTTTGGGCGGCGAGGCCGTGGAACGGGGCGGAACAGGGCGGAACAAGCAGGCACATCGAGGAACATCCATTTGGTAGGCGTGAGATTGCGCGCCTCTCCGCCCCTACCATCCCCTTCCCTCGCAGAACCTGCCTGCGCCGCGGGCCGGACCGCCTGCGGAAGCCTTTGCGGAAACTCAAACTCCACCCAACAAAAAACTATGCAAACAAAGGATAACTCCAACGGAGCCGCGGCTCGCTTCGCCGCCGAGGACATCATCAACCCCATGGCGCTCGCCCGCAAGCTGCGATCAGGCGAGCATCCGTTCCATCGCCGTCTGCTGGAAAAGTTCTCCGCCCAGGGCCGGGCTCGGCTCGCGGCCTTGCTGGGAAATGGCGCCGATCCGGCCGGCTTGGCGGCGCTGATCGCCGGCGAATTAAACGCAATCGTCGCCTGCGCCCAATCGTTGCACGACCCCGGCGTTGTCAATGGAACGCCGCTGCGGCGGAGCACGCGCAAGCTGCTGAAGAAAAACCCGCAGGACGGCGACCTGGAGCGACTGAACACGCTGCTCATCCAGGACGTGTTTGCGCAGGAACTGCGGCATGACTCTTGTGAACTGGTGGATGTCGTCAAGAAGAGGGGCGTTGAGTTCCGCATCTACCTCGAGCGCCGGAAGCTCAAAACCAAGTGGAACGAGTCCTATAAAATCACCTATCGCGGTTCAGCAGGCTTGACGTCAACCCACGCCCGCACGCTGGAGGAGGCGCGCGACGAAATCGACGGCAAGATCGTTGATAGCGTCCTCTCCGGCGAAGCGCCCTTGACCAGGCAGGACCGCAAGGAGCTCGATGCCAAGGCCAAGAGCTACGACGAGATTGCCGCCGAGGTCGCCAAGGTCGGCAAAACGGATGGCAGGGACATGGTGGAATTCGTCAAGGACGCGGCCAAGGCACAGCTCAAAATTGGCCTGGAGCGGCCCTTGCTGGATTTTGTGACTCACGCCGTGGAAGTCCTTGTCAAGCCCGTCACCCGCTGTTTGCTCAAGCCGGCGGCGGCGGCGTATTCGCAATTTGTGCTGGCGCGAAAGGATGTCGAGAAAAGAGCAGCGCGGCGTTCGGTGGCAAGCGTTGGGCGTTTTGCCGCAGCGATGCTAAAGCGAGTCCATGAACGGAACGTCAGAGGCTTGGCTCCAGGCAGCCCTTTGCCGGAGGCGCCGAAGGATGTCTATGTCGATGAACCCAAGCCCAACGAAATTCAAGCCTGGCTGAATGATCGGAAAATTGGATGGAGAGCGCTGCGCGATGAGTTGGACCGCGCGCGGGCGTTCATGGCATATTGCCGCGACGCGTTGCATGCGCTCCCGCAGGGCATCAAGACGGCGGCCCACATTGTGCCGCGTCCCAAGCCCGACAGCGATGCCGAGCCCGTTCCGGCCCCGGTCCTCTCGTTTCGGGATGTTTGGCGAATGGCGGTTAACCTTCAAGATTTGGAATCCTTGTGGTTTTTCGCCATCGCGGTGTTTGCGGGACTGCACCAGTCGGAAATCCTGCGCCTGGTCTGGGAGAATGATATCAAGTGGGATGGGAGGAGGCCCCTCCAAATTTTCATTGCCTCCGGGAAGGGGAAGGACAAGCACGGCAACCGAATGGGAGCCTACGTCGATATTCGGCATCCGTTGGACACGATCCTGGGTTTAGGGTGCGGCCGAACCGGGAGAATTGTCCACCACAAGAGCCTCCGGCAGGAGAAATTGTCGCCATTGGCTCAACGTCTCAAGATCCAATGGGCTGAGAGCATCATGCGTCATACCTTCGTGAGCAACTTCTTCGGACTCGGCTTCAGCTTTGAAGATGTCGCGCGGCAGACGCGTAATACGGTGACGATTCTCAAGCGCCATTACTACGCGCCCATTTCAAAGCAGGATGCGCTTCGGTTCTTTAGCTTGCCGATCGGCATGGATCGCATCGAGAAACTGCCGTTCCAGAGAAGGTTTTGGAATTGGAAGCAGCTTGAGGAGTTCGACATTCTGCCGGACGGAACAACGTCAATAACACAAGCCCCCACAGGCCAAACTGCCGGACCGTCGCGCCCTTCGCAGCCGCTCTTGAAGAAGCGCGAGCAGCGGATTGCCTGGCCAGACGATCTTGAGTTGCAGGTTGCTCTATGGGAAAAGTCGCAAGAACAGATCGGTCGTGAGCTGAACTGCCGGCAAACCACGGTCAGCGGCCATGCTTTGCGGCGCGGTTTGGTGACGCCCAAATCCGATTACTTGCTCCGACTCAAACACGGACTGCCGGTGGAAATTCCCGAGGCCGTGGTCAAGGCGCGCAAAACCTTGGCTGCCCGGAAAAAAGCAGCTGAAAAATCAGGCGAAAGCGGAGCGGCACCCGCTTCCAATTCGCGAGAGCCAGAAACTCAAGACCAGAAACCTCCCCTCGCGCCTGACAATCCCGCCTTGGCCGCAAGCGGCGCCCAATCAGGAAACGCATCATGAACATGTTATCCCCTGTCATTAAGCAGCCTGCCATTGAGGCAACGGTCGCCTATCTCGGCATAGATAATGGCACCAGTGGCGCCATCGCCTGCATTACCCCTGACGGCGAGGCAGTCTGCGAACCGGTTGCAGTCCAGGACCTCGGCAAAGAAAAACTCATGGACATCGAGGGCAACCTTGCATTGTTGCAGCGCATGATTGCCAGCTTGCCGCTCCGCCAGGTCCTGGTCGTTTTTGAGCAGGCCCAAATCACGCCCCGGTTCGGTTACAAGAACAATTACACCAACGGCCGGAACAACGAGTTCTGGCGCGTGTTGCTGACGATGGCCAAAATCCCGTTCACTTGGGTTAACCCACAGGTTTGGCAACGGGCGGTTTTCAACGGAATCCGCGGCGATGACACCAAGGAAATGGCCGACTTGGTTCGCCGCCAGCGTTTCCCGAGCTTGGACCTGAATGGCTACACTCGCATTCAAGTCGGGGGAATCAACGACGCCATCTGCATCGCCTTGTGGGCGCGGCAAAGGCTCAAGTGAGGGCGCATGATATCGTTGAAGAAAATGGAGGTGATCCGTCGAACCCGGCAAATGGAGCGACAATTCCTGCTTGCCGCCATGCGGAGAGGGGCGCGCAGGGGCGCAGAGTACAGTAATCCAGTCGACCGCGTCTGTTGCGCCCCTGCCCGCCCTGCCCCGTTCCGCCCCCATCACGCCCCCGAACGCTGGCGCTCATTTGCCCAATTTGCAACGGCCCGAACGCCCCCGGACGAACGCCCCGGCACGCCCCCGCTTCGAATCCGTTCCAACTCGTCTTATGAACGACAATAAAACAGAATACCTCGAAAACATTGAGGGGCGTTGCGGGGGCGCAAGCATGTGGGCCAGTCTGGAATGCATGGAAGGGATCACCCCAACGGCTCGCGAGTGGTCCTCGTTCATCTATCGCGATCAAACTCTGTTGATCGGCACGGAAAGCGATGGGAACGGGCGGGAGCGTTTCGTTTTCAACCATCCCAGTGAATGGGATGAGAAGAACAATCGCCCGAAGCGAGTTCGCCGCAATTCCAAGGCGGCCATCGAGTTGGAGGCCCGGAATGTCATCGATAGAGAATTGGATAAGCCGTCGCAGGAGCCCGGCGAGAACTTGGATCGGCTGCGCCGGTTGGAAAAAGAAGCGGTGTCACCGCGCCTGTCACCTGCGGTTTTGGACCAGGTGAGGCCGCTGCTGAAGAAACTCTCGCAGGAGATGATCGTTGACAGCGTTCCGGCCGGCAAGGACCCGGTTGCCAAGGTGGAGGATAAGGAGCGCGATGCCAAAACCAGGGCGTATGACGCGATCGCCGGGGAAGCCGGTAAAATCGGCAGAACGGACCAGGCAGGCGTGCTGGAGTTCTGGCGAGAGGCGGTGGACGCCCAGGCGAAACTCGGCCCAGCCCGCTCCTTGCTCAAGTTTGTTCTGTACGCATTGGATGTTTTAGTGACACCAGTGACTCCCCTTCCTTTACAGGAGGCTTGCTCGAAGTTTGAGCAGTACATCAAGGGGCGGAACGATATCGCGCTCAGAGGGCGACGCACCCTTGTCTGGGACACTAAAAAATTCGTGGCCGCCATGATCGAATGCGTCAGAGGACGGAAAACCGTGAATCAGCCCTCGACTGCAAAAACCGAAATCCGAGTGGATGAAGTTGAGCCAGATGACATTCAACAGTGGGTGAACACCTACGATGCCGACTGGAAGCGGCGGCGCGATCTTCTGGATGAGGTCAGAGCTTTCCTGGTGTATTGCCGCGACACGTTGCACGCACTCCCGCCTGCGCTAAAGACGGCTGCGCACGATGTTCCCCGGCCCAAGCCAGACGGCAACGCCAAGCCTGGACCGGCGCCCGTTCTCTCGTTCAGGGACGCTTGGCGCATGTTCATCAATCTCCAGGATCGTGAGACGGTGTGGTTCTTTGCCATAGGGCTGTTCGCGGACGTGTACAAGAAGGATATCGTCCAGCTCGACTGGAAAGACGACCTTGTTTGGGACGGGAATCGCCCTGTCCGGATATTCGTCGCTTCCGACAAGGGCAAAGACATGCACGGCGAACGCGCGGGCCAATTCATCGACGTCCCGCACCCCTTAGACACGATCCTGGGCCTCGGACACGGGCGCACTGGTAAAATCTTCAGGCGGAAAAATCTTGCGGATGAAAAGCTTGCCCGAATTGCCGTCCGCCTCAAAATCGCCTGGGACGGCAACATGATGCGGCGCACCTTCGCAAGCAACGTGTTGGGCCTTGGATTGAGCGTTGAAGAGGCCAGCCGACGCCTGCGCAACCCCGTCGAGGGGCTCAAGTGCCCTCCCATTCCCAAGCCGGAGGCGCAAAGGTACTTCACGTTGCCCATCGGCCTGGATCGCTTCGCTAAACTGCCGCTCCAAGAACGCTTTTGGACATGGGAACCTCTCAACGAATTCCAGTTTCTGCCTGATGGAACAACGACAATTATTCCGGCCCACGATGACCCATGCCCGTCCGGCGCGGATGAAGAGCCGCGCGTTTGCAAACGCGTGCTGAAAAAGCGGGAAAAGCGCATAGCGTGGCCAGACGATCTCGAATTGCAAGTTGCGCTTTGGCAAGAATCGCAGTCGCAAATCGGCCGAGAGCTCGGGTGCGGGCAAACGACCGTCAGCCAGCGCGCCCTCACTCGAGGTTTAGTGACGCCTAAATCGGACTATTTCGTGCGTCTCAAACATGGGCTGCCGGTGGAAATCCCCGAGGCGGTTATGAAAGCGCGCGAGGCGCTGCTTGCCCGGAAGAACACTTCCACCGGAAATGGAGGCGAGGGCTCTGCGCCGGCGCTGGACGCTCTGGCCAAGACCAAGGGCGCGAACCTCGCGCTGGCCGGCGGGTCCACCAACGCAGGACCGAATGCTGGCTCCAATCCGTCATAGAAATGCCGAACTCAGCACCACCGCCATCGAAACAGCCGCGCCTCCAAGCGTCGAAGCAGGCGCCGCTTTTGCTGTAATTGACAATGGCTCGACCGGCACCCTCGGCTGTCTCAGCACAGGCTGCTCCGCCTTTGGTATTTAGCCATCGCCTCATCGCACTCGGCGACATGAAACCGCACAAGTCTTCCAATCCTGACAAAGGGAAGAATCCGCCGGCGCATCAGGTTGGTGATGGTGCGGATGTCGCACCGATAGTACTGAGCGATTTCTGCCTTTTTTCGCCATGGGCTTTCAGCTGGTTCGGTGGGAAGTTGCAGGGACGATTTATTGTCACACAGATTGGAGGCTGTATTCATAGTGGTCCATTTCGGTTCAGACAATTCTTGTGTGGTCGCGCCCGGCGCATCCCTCAATGGACAGCAGGCGGACCCGTCTTCTATCTTAATAGCTGCAATGTGGCAGGATTTGTTCCCACGGACGCCCCTCGCTTCCACTTTACGCCTCAGGGTGCGCCGATGCGTTAGCAGCGGCGACATCCCAATGAGATTCCGCGCCCGCGCGGCCGCGGCCCGTGCGCTTGGGATGCGCGCGGCGCCGAGCAACGCCGATGCCAACGCGCCGAGCCTGCTTATCGTGCCCGCCTCGCTTATCGCTAATTGGAGAAGTGAAATCCGGAAATTCGCGCCGGCCTTAGGCGTCTTTTACGGTTCTTCCGGAAAGTTGGAGTCTGGGATGAGGATTTTGTAGCATGAGGCATGAGTCAAAGCTTGTTGTATCACGCGTTTGGGGTTCGAGAAGGCTACGATTACGTGAAGACATTGTATGAGGACGGCTGCATCCGGTTTGTGCTGGAGGTCCGCCCGGAACTGTTGGTTTGTCCGGATTGCCACAGCAAGGAGGTTAGTCGGAAAGGGCGGCGCTTCCGGGAACTGCAAACGGTTCCTATCGGACTCAAACCGGTGTTCTTGGTCACTGAGGGGCTGCCGCAAAATAACATTGACGTTTTCTTAGGTCGGATGTAGCTTGGTCTCATGCGAATACTGCAGGACCATAGTACCCTGGTGAAACTGCTGGATACTCTGGATGAAGCGCAAAAGCGCTGGTTAGTTGGCCGGGAAGCGATGCTCCTTGGTCACGGCGGCGTCAAACGCATGTGTGAAGTGAGCGGACTCTCCAAACCCACCGTCATCAAGGGTGTGAAGGAACTGCGCAGCCAGCGAGCACTGCGACCTGAAGGGGGCCGGATTCGTCAGGCGGGGGGCGGGCGGAAAACCCTTGAGGAGCGAGATCCGCAGATCACGCAACGGTTGGGGCGGATTATGGAAGAGACCACTGCGGGAGATCCGATGTCCCTGCTCCGGTGGACCAGCAAATCCACCTATCAAATCCGCGATGAGTTGCGGCGCTTGGGGCACCCGGTGAGCGAGGACACGGTCCAACGGCGCCTCAAGGAATTGGATTATACGCTCCAAGCCAATGTCAAGACCAAGGAGGGAAGTGCCCCGCCGGAGCGGGATCAGCAATTCCGCTATATTAACCGGCTGGCCCAGGAATACGTGGCGCGGGGAGAGCCGGTCATTTCGGTGGATGCCAAGAAGCGGGAACGGATCGGAGCCTTTAAAAACACGGGGCGGAACTGGCGTCCGAAGGGCCGACCGTTGGAAATGAATGTGTATGACTTTCCGCATCTGGGCGTGGGCACGGCCACGCTTTATGGCACCTTCGATGAGCAAGCCAATCAAGGGATGGTCAATGTGGGCATGTCGCATGACACGGCCGAATATGCCGTGGAAAGCATCCGGCAGTGGTGGCGGCGGGTGGGGCGGCGGGAATATGGCCGAGCGCGGCGGCTGCTCATTTGTGCCGATGGCGGCGGCAGCAATGGATCCCGGAGCCGGGCGTGGAAGTGTTTCTTGCAGCAACTCAGCAATGAGAGCGGCTTGGAAATCACGGTCTGTCATTATCCTCCCGGCACCAGTAAATGGAACAAAATCGAACATCGCATGTTTTCCTTCATCAGTTTGAATTGGAAAGGGGAACCGCTGGTGAGTTTTGAGACCGTGATCCAGCTCATTAGTGCGACCACCACGCGAACAGGTCTCAGAATCAAAGCCCGGCTGGATAAGCGCGTCTATGCGACTGGCATCGAGATAGCAAAGGAGGAGATGGAGAAGCTCAATTTACGACTCCACGAAAAGAATCCTCAGTGGAACTATTCTCTATCTCCAAGCTTAAGTAAGATCTCTAAAAAGTAAATGTTATTCTGCGGCAACCCCTTATGCACTGCTGCGCCAGGCCTTGCAGCGCTTTTGTTAGTATTGGAGCACCAGGCGGTAGAATCGCTGCAAGTTCGTTGCAGAGTCGTAGAACGTAAGCGCAGTCCCTGTCGTCGTAACCTGCCCTCCGAAATCCAGCCAATTGGTTTGGGCTAGATTGGTTGAGTATTGGACCTGATAAGTTTGTCCGGGGATCACATTCCAAGCAAAACCAACCATGCTGTTGGTTTGTGTAGCCGAGGCAAAGGCTGGCGTCGCCATCAGTAAACTGATGTCGTCTAACGCATCATAACCAGGGCCGTCGGCAAGGCCAAATTCCAACACATCGGACCCGGTCCCGATAACCGTGACGCTGTACTGGGTATAAAGCTGCTGCGGAACCAGGTTAAGACTACCAACTAGACTGCCATTCCAATAAATGTGAACGTCACTCGGCACGCCCGTTACATTTCCCAATACCCAGTAACTTAGCATATAAAACGTCCCGGCCTGGTCGGTAATGGTTTGGGAAATAAAGCTGTCACTGGGCGGGCCAAACGCCAAATAGTAAGTTCCGGAGTGCGGAACGAGACCCTCTCGAAATCCTGCCGTCTCAACCGACAGGTAAGGCCCGCTTTCGTTCCAACCAGTAAGATCGCCAGTTTCAAAGCCGCCATTGACGACGAGATTGGACAAAACGGTCATTATAGCGACGCTGCTGGTCACGGAACCAAGGGCGTTCGATACAACGACGGTATAACTTCCGCCATCTGCGGTGGAAACAGGGTCGATCGTCAGTACCGCGTTACTGGCTCCGGCGAATTCGCCGCCGTTGGCCAAATTGGTCCCATTTTGTTCCCATTGGTAATACAGTGGCGCCGTTCCCGTGGCTCGCACTTCAAGCGTTGCTGCGCCTCCTGAAATGGCGATTTGGCTGGCCGGCTGGTTGGTAATCTGCGGCGCCGACCACGTAGTCGTTTGGACCGAGTTGCTAGTGTCTTGAATGACATACAAGTAATCGGAGCTGGACGAAGACGCCAGCGCGTACACGCGGCTTTGGCTTGCGTCAACCGTGATCGCGCCTACGTTAGCGATAGTCGACCCAAGGGAAATCGTTTCCAGGAACTGACCGCTGCCGCCATCGAGCACAGCGATCATATTGGAGCCGGATGAACCGACATAGATGCGATTGAGGACAGGATTGACGCCAATGTAAGAGCCGAAAGGAAAAGGCAGCGTCACGTTTGTCAAGATGACTTCAGGTTCCGGGGCGCCATTGATGATCTGGAGCGTGTTACTGGCAGCCGCTGCGTAAAGAATATCTAGCGCCGGATTGACCCCTAACACCAAGCCGAGGCTCGTCGCCGTCAACGCAAACGTCGAAGGGTCTACCCGCTCCGACGCGCCAGTGGGAAAACAACACGTGTAAACGTAACAGCGGCCCGTCGCGGGGCTTGCCAATATTGAGCCCATCACGCCTCCACTGCCAATTGGCCCCGCTTCGATGGTGCCGGTATCAGCGTTGATGGCCCAAATCGGGTCGTTGCCCGCACCACATTGTGCGCTGACCCAGACGCGGCGATGCGGCGCATCAATGCTTACGCCTACTGGACAGTATCCGAGGCTAATATCCATCAGGTCCGAGTTGTCGTCGCTCCACACGCTGGCTGTACCCGAATAGACTCCGACAGACCAATAGTTGTTATTAGTTAGATCCACGGCAACGGCGCCGCCGTCGCCTAGGATTGTCTGGTTGAATGTCGAGCCATCGACTTGGACCATTGGTAGCGCACCAGGGTTTCCTCCGGCGAGGTAGATTGCGTTTAATTGCGGATTTACCGTCACCCAACCTAGGCCAGCAGGAATGGAAAGATTAGTAATGATGCCTGGCTGAACCATTGCCGGAGTGAACACCTCGTTGGTCGCCAGATTCACCACGCCGTCAGTGCCACCCACCACGTAAATCACACCGTTGACAGCTCCTGCACTGGCATCGGAGCGTGCCGTGGGCATCGGCGTTTCTGTCGTCCATTTATCCACAGTCGGATCGTAACTCTCCACGGTGTTCAAAACCTGATTCTGGGCGTCGGCCCCGCCGAAGACATATAATCTGCCATTGAGAATGGCGCTGGCAACATCCGCGCGAGATGTCGGCATAGGCGACTTAGTCACCCAACTGTTCGAGTCGGGGTCATATACCTCAAGGGTGTTTATGATAATCCCCGAATTATTGACGCCTCCGGCGACATAAAGTCTGCCGTTAATAACGCCTCCCCCGCCGCCAGCATGCATGCTGCTGGAACTCGCAAGTTGCGACCACTGATTGGCGGACGGACTGTACACCTGCAGCCAATTGCCGATAAAACCGGTGTAGCCGTCGTAAGGGGTGGTTACGTAAAGATTGTCGTTGACTACTCCGCAGACGCCTCCAGCGTTGAGATTAGGCAAACTGGCCTCGATGGCCCATGCGTTCACTGGCGGGTTGTAAATCCACAGATTGTTATTAGGCAGCGGAGGCGAAGTCGTCCAACCACCTACGAGATAAAATTGATTGCTTGTGACTCCGGTACCTGATCCTGAATAACGAGGACCCGGCATGGATGCCAGACTTGTCCAAATGTTTGAGAGCGGGTTGTACGCATACAGGCTGTCCTCAGGGATAATGTTGACCCCAGGAGTGCCAGCATTGCCGCCCGCCACGTACAGGGTTCCTCCAATTGCGGCCACCGCAGGACCCTCCAGCGCTAGAGGCAAAGGGGCTGCTTCAGTCCATGTTCCAGTGTTGGTTGGAGTGAAGGGTCTTACGCCCAATGCGGTCAGAGTGAAGGCAGTTGGTCCATAAGTTGTCTGCCAAAGAACGTTGGATGGCAGATTTGGGGCGGGGAAAACGCCCGATTCCGAGCCGTAGGTGATTATGGCGAACAAATTGCTGGCTGCCGGCACAAACCCACCTTCCAGATTGACATTCAAGGCTAAACCATTGAAGGGTGCGCTGCTGCCAAATTGAATTACCCCAAAATTCGTTGTTCCACTGATGCCGATTTCTAATGTACCGCCAGTGAATGTGTAGTCCCCATTCAAACTAATTGTTCCCATCTGCGCGTTCAGCGTGCCGCCATTGTTCCAAGCATCCGACAGAGAAACGGCTCCGCCATTGATTCCCTGCACCAGGCTTTGATTGAGGAAAGGTTCGGCACTTACATTAATCGTTCCGCTGTTCACGTCGCAGGAGATGGCTCCTGCATTCAGGACTTCTGCGGGCGAAGTAATGCTGCCGTTCTGCCCCCGCACTAAAATCCCTGGTCCTATCGTCAGCAACCCTCCGCCAACGGTCTCCGACAGCGCGTTGGCGGGGTTGTTTCCGAAGATTACCGTACCAGTTCCCCCCAAAGTTTGCGTACCCTGAAAAATCACTGCGCCGGTATTGCCATTGGTCGGATTGCCGACCAGCAACGTTCCGTTCAATGTCAAGCCGTTGGTCACCGTCAACGTATCGCCTTCGTTGTACAAATACCCCACGCTCAACACGCCGTTGGCCGTCACTCCGTCCAATGTCTGGCGGGCCGACCAAATCATCGACGCCCCGTTGGAAATCGTGATCGTTCCGCCGCTGATGGTCCCATTCCCGCCGATGATAAACGAACTGGCGGCGGCAATCGTCCCGCTGTTGACCACATGACCGGATTGACTCACGTCCGCGCCGCTGATTAACATCGTCCCGCTATTAGTCCCGGAGCCGGACAGAGAAAGCGTGGTATTGGGGTTTATGGAGGCGTTGGTTTGAATGATCGTGCCCGCGTTGCTCCACGGCCCCAGCAGAGAAAGTGTGCCGCCATTGACTCCCTGCACAACTCCCTGATTGAGAAACGGCTGGGCACTAACAGAAAATGCCCCTCCGGCCACGTCGCACGAAATGATTCCTAAATTGAGAATCTGTGCTGATGCGCTAATGCTGGCGTTCTGGCCCTGCACCACAATGCCCGGCTCCAACGTCAGCGCCCCGGCAACGGACAACTGGTTGGCAGGGTTGTTTCCAAAAATCACCATGCCATTTCCCCCCAAAGTTTGCGTCCCTTGAAAAGTGACCGTCCCAACGTTGCCATTGGTCGGATTACCCACCAGCAGCGTGCCGTTGAGCGTCAAACCATTGGTGACGGTCAGCCCTGCTCCACCGTACGAGTCCCCTACGTCCAATGCACCATTGAAAGTCACCCCGTCGAGTGTCTGGTGAAGGTCTAAGACCAATGAAGCCCCGTTGGAAACGGTTACGGTGCCACCGATAATTGCTCCGGCGCCTCCAATCACACTCGAACTTGCGACAGTAATGACTCCGTTGTTGACCAAACTGGCGGTGCCTGCATTCGCCCCGCTAAAAAGTATCGTCGCGTCGTTGGTTCCCCATCCTTCCAAATTAATAATACCGTTGGTTTCGATAATCGTGCCCGAGTTGCCCCAGGGCCCCAGCAGAGAAAGTGTGCCGCCATTGACTCCCTGCACAACTCCCTGATTGAGAAACGGCTGGGCACTAACGGAAAATGCTCCTCCGGCCACGTCGCACGAAATGACTCCTAAATTGAGAATCTCTGCTGGTGCGCTAATGCTGCCGTTCTGGCCCTGCACCACAATGCCCAGCCCCAGCGTCAGCACTCCGGCAACGGACAACTGGTTGGCAGGGTTGTTTCCAAACAGCACCGTGCCATTTCCCCCCAAAGCTTGCGTCCCTTGAAAAGTGATCGTCCCGACATTGTCATTGGTCGGATTCCCCAGCAGCAGCGTTCCATTGAGCGTTAAACCATTCATGACGGTCAGCCCTGCTCCACCGTAGGAGTCCCCTACGTCCAATGCGCCATTGAAAGTCACCCCGTTGAGTGTCTGGTGAAGGTCTAGGACTAATGAAGCTCCGTTGGAAACGGTTATGGTGCCACCGATAATTGTTCCGGCGCCTCCAATCACGCTCGAACTTGCGATAGTAATGACTCCGTTGTTGACCAAACTGCCAGTGAATGCATTCGCCCCGCTAAAAAGTATCGTCGCGTCGTTGGTTCCCGATCCTTCAAAATTAATAATACCGTTGGTTTCGATAATCGTGCCTGCATTGCTCCATGTTCCAGAGAGAGAAAGTCCTCCGCCATCGATCCCTTGCACCAAACCGAGGTTGTTTAAGGGACAATTAAAGACAACATTCCCCTCAACGATCAATGTTCCATTTGACGCAACGGTCAAGACGTTCCCGCTCATCGTTGCGTTTCCAGCAAAAGTCAATGTCCCTGAAATGGTTACAGGGGCGCTGAGATTCACGTTTGCGCCAACCGGAATAAGGATGTTCGCGGCGCACGTGGGAACTACAGATGGGGACCAACTCGATGGATTGTACCAGTCAGCATTCCCCGAGGCGACCCACGTCCAATCGCCGGATGGAAAACAGCAGGGAGCCAATGCCTCCACAGCCGCCACGTTGGACACCCCGTTGTAGCCGCCCACCACGTAGATCACACCGTTGACTACCCCGGCCCGGGCCTCTGCCAGCCCGCTCAACAGCGGCGCTTCCTCCGCCCAGCGATCCGCCATCGCATCATAGGATTCGACCGTGCTTAAGATGTTGTTGGACGGGTCCACTCCACCTATCACGTAGAGTTTGCCATTGAGCGCCGCGCTGGCCACACCGTAGCGGGCCGTGGGCATGGGCGACAAAGTGGCCCACCCATTGCTGCTGGAATCGTAAACTTCCAACTGGCCGTTGATCACCCCAGCGTCGTTTTCCCCGCCAGCGACGTAGAACTTGTTGCCGATGACCCCATAGCCCGCATCATGATGCGCTTCGCTGGATTGGGCCAAGGCCGTCCAGCTATTGTTGGCCGGGTCGTAGACATTCAGGAAATCGAAGTAGCCGCTGTAGCCGTCGTCTGGCGTCGTCACATAAAGCTGGTTGCTGATCGTCCCCGCCGCGCCCCCCGCGTTGAGCTGGGGCAGGTTGGCCTCAATGGTCCAAGAGTTGGAGGCCGGGTTGTAAACCCAGAGGTTGTCGTTGGGCAACGGCGGCGAGGTCGTCCAGCCGCCCACCAGGTAAAACTCATTGCTAAGGGCCGATCCTTCACTCATGTAACGGCCCGCAGGCATGGAAGCCAATGTGGTCCAACTGTTGGAGAGCGGATTGTAGGCGTAGAGACTGGCTTCGGGAATAATGCTGACTCCCGGTTCACCGCCATTACCGCCGGCCACATAGAGAGTGTTGCCGATGCCCGCCACCGCGGGAACCTGCAGCGCCACCGGCAACGGCGCCACTTCAATCCACGGAGAAATCGGACCGTTGGTGGCAATCAGAGTAGCTACAGTGCTTGTGACCGCACCGTATAGGTTCGACACAATAACGGTGTAGCTGCCAACGTCATTGGTTGAAGCAGGATTAATTGTGAGCGTTGCATTGGTTGCGCCCGAGATCTCTCCGCCATTGAGCACGTTGATGTCGTTCTTCTGCCATTGATAATAGAGGGGCGGCGTGCCCGTTGCGCCCACAGTGAAGGTTGCGCTGCTTCCAACAGCCGTTGCCTGGCTCGTAGGCTCGTTGGTGATCTGCGCAGCCGAGCTGATATTAGTTGACCCGTTCGAAAGCGTGGTCACTGAAACGGTGCCTGAATTCCCACTGGTTCCTGCCGCGTTGTAAGCACGCACACGATAATAGTAGGTGGTGTTTGCGTTAAGCCCGCTAACGCTATAGCTTGTTGCGCTTCCAACATCCAATGACTGATAAGCAGGCAGGAAACTGCCGAAGGAGCTCTCCAATGATGCATCCAACTCGTAGCCTGTGGCGCCGGTGGAGGCGTTCCAGTTTGCCACGAATTGGTTGCTGCTTACTCCTGTCGCTGCAGTTGCAACTGGCGCAACTGGAGGCGCTTGTTGCTCCTGGAACGCTAGGCCCCTGACGGGCTGGGTGACTCCCGAGGCAAGGGTTTGGACAGCATTCCCGTTTGTTGGGCTAAGACCCCAGATCAGATAAGTGTTCGAAGGAGTCGTGCCTTCGCTGTGCGCCCAAAGGTAGTTGTTGCCGAAGGCCAAGCCGCTGATCGGTTGGGTCACTCCCGATGTGAGGGTCTGGACTACACTTCCGTTGGTCGGATTAAGTTCCCAAAGCAGGTACGTGTTCGAGGAAGTCGTGCCCTCGCTGTGCGCCCAAAGGTAGTTGTTGCCGAAGGCCAAGCCGCTGATCGGTTGGGTCACTCGCGAGGTGAGGGTCTGGACGACATTTCCGTTGGTCGGATTAAGTTCCCAAAGCAGGTACGTGTTCGAGGAAGTCGTGCCCTCGCTGTGCGCCCATAGGTAATTATTGCCGTAGGCCAGCCCGCTAACGGGCTGGGTGACTCCCGACGTAAGCGTTCTTACCGCATTCCCATTCGTCGGGCTAAGCTGCCAAATCAGATAAGTGTTCGAGGAAGTTGTGCCCTCGCTGTGCGCCCAAAGGTAGTTGTTGCCATAGGCCAAGCCTCTGATCGGTTGGGTCACTCCCGATGTGAGGGTCTGGACTACAGTTCCATTGGTCGGGTTAAGTTCCCAAAGCAGGTACGTGTTCGTGGGAGTAGTGCCAGCGCTATGTGCCCAAAATTGGGCCGAATGCAATGGTGTTCGAAGCAAGATTAACCCCACAATAATACACCTTCCTGTGGCAGAGCGTCGTGTAATCATAAACTGCATGTAAATTGCGGCATTTCCCAGCAACGCCTGGTTCAGCGTGAAATGGACTTCTCCAGTTCACGTTTAAGCGACTAACGGCCTGGGGGTTCCGGCCCCTGACCCGTTTTTTGAGGCATGAGGAAGCTCTAAAATGAAGGTCTCCCAAGAGTTTTCGGGGAGGTTTTTGGCCTCCCCAAAAAGTGGAGACGTTTTTATTTCGTCGCCTCATCCCGTTATCCCTCGGCGGGTTGATCTTCAGCAGAGCCCCCCTCTGTTTCGCGGGACGACCCGACTCTCTCAGACGGAACCTGATCTGTCAAGGACGATTTCTCCTCCGTCCGAACCAGCGCCGCCCTGGCGGCCTGCCGCTTGACCTGGCGCTGTTGGCGTGCCGCTTCGAGCCTGCGATCCCGTGCGGCGAAGATTTCCGGCTCGTGCCCGGCCAGTTTGTCGGCCGGGGTGATGTGGCCGAGGGCGCTGTGCAAGCGCCGGGTGTTGTAATGTTCGACGTAGCCGGCGACGATCTGCGGCGCGTCTGCCAGCGAGAGCGGGCAGCGCCGGCGGATGCTCTCGCGCTTGAGGCTTTGGTGCCGGCGTTCGAGCTTGCCGTTGCTTTGGGGATAAAACGGGCTGGTCCGCACCTGCGTCATGCCGCTGAGGCGGATAAATTCCTTGAAGTCCCGTGCGATGAATCGTGGCCCGTTGGGGTAGCCTGGCCGTCGGTGTACCGGTAGGCGTTCGCTGCATCCCAAGTTTGGCGATTGCATTGGATTGCCTGTATTCACGGTTCCTGCTATTACTGCGCAGAGGACCGACGAAACCGGAAAAACGAAACCGGAAAAACCTTGCGCTCGCCACGGTGCAATTTAGAATTCGCCTGCCCGATGCTGAATAATCTGCCAACCGAATCTCCTGTCACCTGGGAGGATGTCCAGGATCTGATGGACGCGCTCAAACAACGGGCGCATGAACTCTTAGCCCGAGAGGGTAATGCCGGCACCGTTCACACCACTCAGTTGGTGAATAGCGCCCTGAAGAAGCTGGTTCCGGCTGCACGAGATTGGCAGGAGATTGCCTGGGAAGATCGAAAGGCTTTCTTCAAGGACGCCAACTTTGCCATGCGCCGATGTTTGATAGACTATGCACGGCGGCGCCAGCGGCGGGGCCACGTGCAAGCCGGCGCCTTCGGAAGCGAAGATGTCGCATCGCTGACCGATTCTGGAACGCTGGATTTGGATCGGTTGGTCTGGGACGCCTCCGAACAAGTCGAGTTGGCGGAAGCGGTTGACGCAGCCTTGAAAGAGCTGGATCAACAGTATCCGGGAAGGGATTTGGCCGCCGTAGTTGAGTTCCGGGTCTTTGAGCGCTTGGGACAGGCGGAGATCGCACGACTTCTGGACGTCACCGAACGCACGGTGCGGAACCACGAAAAACTTGCCTATGCCCTGTTGCGCAACGCTCTGCAGCCCTTTTTTGGCGGCGCTTGATTTAGCTGGGAGTCGGCGATGATTGCCAAACTGACACCCGCTCAATTGGCCGAGTTTGAACGAGTGGTCGAGGCTTGCGACACATTGCCGACGGAGCGCGAGCGGCAGCGACGCATCCAGGCGGTCACCGATCCCGCCGTGCGCTCGCTGCTGCGGTTGGCTTACGAGGAGCCTGTCTCCACCCGCAATTTGAGCCCAGGCATGTGTTTAGGCGATTGCGAACTGGTCGAACGATTGGGCGGCGGCGGATTCGGGGAGGTTTGGAGGGCCAGGCGTCCTGGCGCTGAGCCGTCGGATGTGGCTGTGAAAGTGATTCGCAACGAACATCTGCGCGGCGAGGCTTCTGCGAGGCTTCTTCATCTTTTCCAAGAGGAAATAGAACGGCATCGCGCGCTGGACCACCCGGGAATTGTGAAGCTGCTGGCGGCCGGATCAGTCGTCCTTCCTGGAAGCCCGATTCCGACGCCGTACTTAATCATGGAACTATGCCGGGGATTGCCCTTGCACGACGCCTGCCGCGGGCACAGCGTAGAGGAAAAAATTCAGTGCATGATCCGGGTTTGCGAAGCCGTGCAATTTGCCCATCGACACGGCATCATGCATCTGGACCTCAAGCCGCAGAATATTCTTGTCATTGACGATGGCGGACGGCTGCGGCCAAAGCTGTTGGACTTTGGCATCGCGCGCAATTTTCGACCGGATCGGCCGTTCGATCCTGTGCGCTTTGGGGCCGGGACATTGCCCTATAAGGCGCCCGAGCAAATTGAGCCGGCGTTGGGAGGGGAGGACTTTCGCACCGATGTGCATGCATTGGGAACGCTGCTGTTTCAGATTCTGACTGACCGCCTTCCGTACCCCGTGGAAGAGGGCTCGGCGGCTGAGTATAAGAAATTCATTTTGGATGGCCCGCGGCTTGGGTTGGACGCGTTCGACAAATCCATTGATTCCAAGTTGCGGGAAATCTGCGCGCGCGCCATGGCCATTGCGCGACCCCTCCGCTATGATTCGCCAGCCCGTTTGGCCGAGGCGCTCTTGCAATGGCAGAAACAACGCTCGGCTGCGCCGAGGCGACGGTGGCTGTTGGCCGGCCTGACAGTTGTGGCTGTCACCGCCATCGCTGCCGTATGCTTGCGCAAGACCAAGCCGGAGGTTTCCTGGCAGCCATTTCCTGTCAACACCAATGGTCTAAATCTTGGTGCGCATTTTGTTTGGTACGATGTTGCCTGGGACGACAGGGAAGGCTGGCTCTGCGGGTCGATGGACGAACAGGCAACGCCCGGTGAGTATGTCGGGGAAGGCCTTGTCTTACACACCTCCGATGGCGGCCACACATGGAAAGAGATGCCCCGCACCAATTTCCCAGTGGACAGTGGAACCTTCTCTTGCTTCGAAGGAAAGACTTGGAATGGCGTCGGGGCGCTGGACTTCATTGAGGTTGATAAGGTCCTGAAGGCTGATGGACGATGCGTGACCAACGGATGCGTTGCGGGAATGACGGGCGTTTATTTCACGACTGACGCCGGGAGCGATGACGCCCAATGGACTCGCCTGACACCGCCCCCTGACGGGCCAGACTGCTATTCGTATTTTAGCGGGATACGCGAATTTGATAAATTTCATGAGATTTATGCTTATGGATGGCAAGGCATCGCTCACTGGCAATCAGGAGGTCAATGGACGGTTGAATTAAAGACCTGTGTCTTTTCAATATCGAGCCTCGCGCGCAAAGATAACGTCAACACGGATGTTTGGGCCGTCTCTGGTGGCGGCGGCGCGGACGTCTCCAAGTGGGCCACAGCGGAAGATCACGGCGCCATTTTCCATTTCACCCAGTCCACGGGCAGGTGGGAACGTGTGCCTCTCCCCGGAAGCGCGTTCGATAGTCCACATCAAGGGCTTTCTGACATCATCGCAGATCCAGAGATCGCCTACATCGTGGCTGTTGGCGCTGGCGGTTTGATTTTGCGCGGCGAGCAGTTCCAATCAAATTGGGTATGGAAACGAATCCCTAGCAACACGAAGCAAAGCCTCAATTCCATTGCCATCGACCCCGATCTTAATCTTTGGATCGCTGGCAATGATGGCGTGATACTTTGGAGCCGCAACGGCGGCCTCTCCTGGGAAGAGCGTCCTTGCTTTGATGAACATGGGACTCGAATCAGCGACGGTTTCGCCCGCGTCAAGTTTTTCGGCCGCCAAGGGTGGATCATTGGCGGACAAACGCTTCTTCGATGCGACTTGCCTTGAACCAAAGGCCACCAGCGGCGAGGAGGGCAAACGATCACGCAAAGAATCCCTTTTGTCTCGCTGAGAACATAATAGTTCCAACAAGTTCAGGAAGAGGCAACCGTGGGGCAAAGGAGAAGTCAAAATACGTACAGGTGAGCACGGAGGGCGATCGTGATCTTCTCCTCGCCTTGATGGCCCTCTCAGATCTTTGCCCTGACGGCCAATTTAATTGTTGGTCATTTGGTTTTTGAAACCATATTCCAGTGGTTTTTGCGTCTGGCCGCCAGGATTTGGTTTCAAAAACCAAATAATCAGCGATTTAATTAAAGGTCAGGACCAAGGACCGGAAAGTCCGGTTGGCCGAATCCACCCGGCAGCCAATGTGGCATAACAACCTTCTGGCCAGCCGGGAGAAGCACGCAACGAGAGCAACCCGGGGCTTTGAGAATTTCGGGTTGGGAATTGGACCACTGAGTTCAGGGCCAGGCCAATGAGTAGTATAAAAAGTAGTATAACGGTGCTTTATGTTTCAGGATGTTTCACCGTGTAACAGCGTGTTGCATTTTTCGGTGCAAGACGTTGGCAATCAACAGCTTATTGGCACATCCTGAAACACCAGGCAACTCCGTGAAACACTTCTTATACAACTACGGATCAGAAGGTTATAGGTTCAACTCCTATTGGGTGCGCCACTTCTTCCGACGTAAAATCGCTGGAAAGCCAAAATAAAAGTTTGACGGATTGAGCGAGTCCCCCCATAATCCCCCCAGATGAGTTCAAATCTTAAAAAAGTGCAAGGTGAGCAATACCTGTATCAGCATGTTGACAACCACCAGTATTATCTGCGAAAGCGGACGGTGACTGAGGATAACGACTGCAGTTTAAAAACGACCTCGATCAAACAGGCCAGAAGCTTGAGGGACCGGTGGGCAAATGAACAGATGAACCGGCGTTTGGGGATCACCGGGACACAAAAGAGCACAGTACGGCTCCGGATCGACAAGGCCCTTGACGCATACCACAGGGCCGGTTTCCCGGATACACTGCGGGGACAAATGCGATATCCGGGGGAAAAGCACTTGCGGACCCAGGTGGACGCTGTCGTTACGTTAAATCGGTTCTTCAAGGCTAAACACGTTGACGAGCTGGACCAGGACATGCTCGATAAGTACCTCACCTGGCGAGAAAAAAACGTGGCGAAAGGGGATGGGGCGCGCACAACCGACCTGGAGTTGAACACGTTGAGCAAGGCGTTGGATTGGGCTGTCAGAAAGAAAAAACTGGACGCAAACCCGATTGCCACGCGGACCAGGTATCATTCGTATACCGAGGCTAGGCACTGCAAAACGTTGATGCCGACGGACGCCCTAGACCTGCACGGGATCGCCGCCATCCTGTTTGGCGACCCGCGCGGTGAAATGCTGAGCTGGCAGTTTCTTTTCGAGGCGAACTTTGGAATGCGAACCGACGAGACCCTGCAGCTTCTCATGGACGCCAAAAACCCAGAGGAGCCGGGGTTTGTCACCGGGGAATCCATGTACGTCCGCCGCGCAGACAAAGCGGATCGGATCAATCCATGCATCCACATCCACCCCGAGGGCCGTGTTTTGCTCGACGCAATCACAGCTTGGCACAGATTACGCTATCCAAACAATTCGTTTATGTTCCCAGGCCGGAATCGGAAAACCGCACAGGCGGTCGACGAGTGCTCGCTCACCCGCCGCTTGGAGTTGCTGTTCAAAAATGGCATCCTTACGCGAAAGTTTACCAGTCACGGGTGCAGAGCGTATTACGTCACGGCAAGGCGAAGCTGGGGAATTCCCGACAGCCAGATAGCGTGGGAACTGAACCAAATTGGAGGACTGGATACGCTGCGAATCAGTTATGGAGGCGTTCCGCCATCATGGCTCGACGGAAGGGGACCGAAATTGACCTGGCTACCTGAAAAAAAGGAGGACTACGCTTGGCACGCACTATTCCTCAAGCTGGGCCTCAAGGTCGGGGACGTAGTAGCGCCGACGACCGTCTGAACGCGCCTTTTTGAACCTTATCCTCCCTGGGACGGGTTCATCCTGCCAGGGGTGGGCGCGGACCTCTACCCAGTCCCGGCTAAAACCCAGGTATCGCCCGGCCTCCTTCGCTCCTAGCCACCTTGCAACATCGTCGTCGTTACTCATGCCTCATTATAGGTTCAGCTTTCTTGCGTGCTTTTTAGCTGGCTTAAGCGTTAACCGGAGAAAATGCCGACCTGTGTCTATGTGACGCTCTTGGGGCCTCCCGATCCCGTGGTTGCCACGCAGAATCTCTCCGTAGCCATTTGGCAGGCTGGTCATTTATCCCTGTGACACGCCAAACTACTTTCCGTCGTCTGGATTCTGGTCGTTAGGCTTCGGCCCCGGCTTGCTGCAGATGCCGGCCGGATCTTTGGCGAACTCACCCGCCCTCGCGCGCGTCCAGAACCTCTTGATCTCCTCTGTCGTGATATAGAGGCGTCCTAGGATATTGCACGGCTCTATCATCTTCAGCTCTTGCCACCTATAACCAGTAGTCCTTTCCCGGCCTATTTTGTCTAGCCATAGGTTCAATTCCATGCCGCCGGGGTCTATTTCCACCTTATCATTCATACTTGCAGTATGATAGGTTTAAGTTTTCAGCTTGCTACGGAAGCAATTGAAATAAAAAGCGTTTTCCAGGTTGAATTTTCGAGGTTTTGGTACAGTGACCCCTTTCAAGCACTGAAGTTGCGAACCGGATTTTGTTGTTTAGGCCCCCCGGACGGCGCCGTTGGGGACTTCGCCTGTTGCCTTGAACCAGTTCATCAACAAATTCTCGTGTTTCGGCGACATCCGTGCGCCATTCCTCATCGGCTCCACTCGGCTGCGCAAAACGCGCCGGGTCCAGAACCCCAGAAAATTGCCCGCACCCGTCAGGGATTCATAGGTCCAGAAATGTTCAAGGAGGGCCTTGAGCATCCACGCCTGCGCGGTCCGCAGAGGGCCGTTGAACAAGCGGCCCAGTTGGTGCCGGGATCGTCCCCGCACCCGGCTGCTGCGCCGCAACAACGTCCAGCGCCTGGTTTTGAGCCACTCGGCCATCGTCATGCCTGCCGCCCGCAATTGCCCGTTTTCGGCCCGGCGTACTCCGTCCACCGCCTTGTTCAAATGTGAGGTAATGTGGAAGCGGTTCAGCACAGGCAACGCCTGCCCACCTTTGCCGCGATGGCGTTCAAGTAAGGCCGCCAGATGTCGCTGCAGACAAACCGCAGGCTGCCGACCGCTTGCGACCCCAATGCCTTGAGCCTGCGCCTCAAATGGTTTGCGTCCTCTTGCTCGCAGCCCATAAGGCCGCGAGTCTTGCCGGTGAAAGACCGGTAGCGGCAATTGACTGAAACCCGCTTAGTGATAACCGACGCTGTCGGGTGGCGACAGCTTGTGTTCGCCATCCATCAACAGACCGACGTCGGTGAGCGATGGACGGATTGCGATCGTCTCGTGTCGCTCCATCCGCAGTGAAAGCTCGGACGTAAAAGCCCTGGCCGGGACAGGGCAAGCAATGGGATCGGGTCGTAGCATAAGCTGCTGACCTAAACTGCTCGCGCCTCCATCCTACTCGACGGCCCACCCAAACAAACGCTGGCAACGGCTCTCGATCTGGCAAATCACTGTGAGGAAAAATATCCGCGAGCTTACTTTTGCCCCAGCGAATTTCATCTACGCCGATTGACCCCTTCCAGTTTGCGATGGGCCTGCGAGAACGAACGGCTTGAGGGGACGGCCATGGCCGCGTAAAACCATGCCACTGAGCTGGAGCAGGCAAAGTCGCGCGCTGAGGCGGAGATGAGCCATCTCAAAACGAATTTCGACGGAGATTCGTTTGCCCAGAGGCCCCAATCGCCGTGGCTTGTAGGCAACGCCCGAACGAGTTTTCAGAGCCGTAACCATTGGCCGCTATGGTCTGACCAACTTGGAACAATGTGCTGAACTGGATGCCTATGTCCGGCGGAAACCGGATGATAGCGCCGTCATCCAACACCACGCCGTCGGTTTCTCCGCGTGGCGCGACCAACACTACTTTGACTTTGCCTTCTACCTGTAGTGGCTTGACGTTGATCACGCGCAGTTCGGGTGACACCGGACGTTGGAATTGCGAAGGCCGCGATCGTGAAGGCGCGGAAATGCACCGTATTCTCACGCACTCCCCGTGCGTTTACCCGCCACCGATGCTCTCGATGCGGCCCGGCTCCGACAGATTTGCCTGGACGCGGGCGCGGATGATGTCGGCTTCGTGGAACTCGGACGACTGGCCTTGTCCGAAGAACGTCCCCACATCGAAAGGACCTTCCCGGGCACATGCAGCTTGATCAGTTTTGTGCTGCGGATGAATCGTGACAATGTGCGCAGCCCGGCCCGTTCCGTGGCAAACACGGAGTGCCGCTGGCCGACGGGAGGGAACTGGTGATGCCGCGTCACACCCAACCGGAAGCCTAACATCGCCTGGTCTTGGAAGAATTGGGTTGGCAGTTGTCCTTTGTGGAGGTTTCTTCCGGCTCGAATAGCGCCAAGTATGGCGAATACTCGTAACGGCGGTTGCGCTGACCACCCGTAACTTCTTTGACGATCCCCATCTCGACAAATTGTTTCAATAAAGTGTTGGCCGTGACAAACGCACAATTGAGCCGTTCCTCCACCAGGCGGACGTTGACGAGGGGTTGCTCGAATAAATAATCAAGCAGACCAAGGGCATTCGCCTGATTGGTTGCTTTGCTGCGGATGACCGCTTGATGATTCCGCCTTAACTCCAATATCCGGCGAGCCGTTTCCGTGGCGGAACGGCTGACCTCGCCCACCCCCCGGAGAAAAAACTTCAACCAGGCTTCCCAGTGCCCGTCATTGCGGATGGCCATAAGCCGGTCGTAATACTCGGCGCGATGGAACTTGAGATAATGGCTCAGATACAGAAGCGGGAATTTCAGAATGCCGCGCTGACAGAGTAAAAACGTAATCAGTAACCGCCCGACGCGCCCGTTGCCGTCGAGGAAAGGATGAATCGTCTCAAATTGGGCGTGAGCCAACCCACACACAATCAGCGCCGGAAAGGCGGTCGTTTCGTGCAGAAATGTCTCCAGATTATTCAGCGCGTCCTGCATTTCGTGAACCGGCGGCGGCACGAACGTAGCCGTTGCCAAAGTGCAGTTGGCCGGGCCAATCCAATTTTGGCTCCGGCGGAATTCTCCGGGCGTGCGATTTGCTCCGCGCACCCCTTCGAGAAGTTTGCCGTGAATTTCGCGGATCAGGCGCAAGGACAGCGGCAACTCGTCCAGTCTCTTTAACCCGTAATTCATTGCCCGAACGTAATTCACCACTTCTTCGACATCCTTTGGATGCTCCTGTCCGTTGGCATCGATCTCGAATTGGAGCACATCTTCGAGCGTGCTTTGCGTTCCCTCGATCTGCGAACTCAGCACGGCCTCGTGACGCACATACATGGACACGAACAGGTCCGGGTTCGGCAAAATGGAAGTGACGCCGTCCAGCCTGCCGAGCGCATGGTCAGCCTCGGATAGCAGCCGGGTCAACTCCCCGTCCATTTCCAAAGTCGGATCAGGAGGAAGCGGAGCCGGGATAAACGCCCGGTATCCGTCCAGTTGCTTTACATATTTGCCTGCTCTCATAAATCACGATTCCTTCGATAAAAGGCTCTTTTATGACTAAAATATGGCTCATATCCAAGCCACCTTATTTTAGAATCATGGCATATTTTAAAATAAGAGAGGCCAAAAGGGAAGCGTTATTTTAACGCACCCGCCGTCCAATTCCGCCAAATCGAGTGGGCGAGAATGCCCATTTTGCGCCCCGTTCAATGTGGGGCTTTTCTTGCGGGAATTTCAGTTCTTTAGGTACCTCGACGACCACCAAGGCGAGCCGGACATCCAGACAAAGGACGATTTCGTTTGCCAACACTGCACCGAATGGTCCGGGTTGGGAGTGACCTGCGGCAGAGTCCTTTCGTAATACTTGACCGCAGCCTCCTGCCGTTGCTGGTTCAGGCGGTTCCGGCCGTGGTTGGCTGAGCACCAGCTCGCGTACCTCGCAGACGAGCTTGTCAAGATTCACCCTGCCCTGCTAAAGGGGTAAAGGGGTATCATTGACCTGTAGCAGCCCGTGAAATTCAAGAGCGGTACGTGCGGCCCGAAGGCCCGGCCTACTCGTTGGGCGGCAATGAAGTCGTCGCCCGACAGGTGGTGCTTTTGCAGGCTGCGTCATCTTCTGGGCTAGAATTACGGGAATTACTACGGGCGGTCTTTTTTTGACGGGGGAAGATCAGGGGGAGGATGTAATCTTTGAACTTGGGTGCGTCCTTCTCGCCCCGGATGGAGCAGGCGGCGTCCCAGAGCATCTGCTCCATGGATTTCGTGCTGAGAACCGCGCTCTTAGCGGTGCCGCGTTTTCGGCGCCGGGGCTCCGCATCCTCGCCGGCTTCGTCAACGCCGCGGAGGACGAGCTGGTCGCCACCGAATTCGTCGAGCAGTTTAATGATGGCGTCGCGGGCCTGGCCCTGCGGCTGGGCTTTGCCGTTCTCCCACCTATTCACGGTTGCAAAGGAGACGTTGAGGCGACTGGCTAGCTCTTCTTGGCTCAAATGAAGCCTGGACCGGAGGCCGTGGATTATGCTTGATGTTTCGGGCATCTGTGACATGCTGGATGCAATATTTGCTATAACAAACAGAACCAGTCAATTTAAATCGAGAAACGATCGAAAGATCCAGGATCACCGGCCGCGATGGACATTTCCTTCCATTATCCTCCAGAACTATTAGGCCTGCTCGCGGACGCTGTGCCAAAGCTCTGCAAATCCAAGAAGGACCTACTGCTCTTTTTCCAAGGCGCAGGTGTTGGACGCGAGCTGCTCACAACGTATACAACCCTGCTTCGCGAGAACAAAGATGCGTTCAACAAATACGCGGTCACCAAGGAATTGCCTGCAAAACTAAACGAATTGGGTGAGCGCAGCCTCCGAGAACGCCGTGAGGTAGTCAAGAGAGTCACGGACTGTCATGATTTTTCTGTCTGTTGGGAGAACGACCAAGCCGCAGCGCGCGGTCTCGTCGCTCAAATCCGCGAACTGGTGAATGTGAAAGATTCATTCACCCGGATGAACCTTGAGCGCGAGAACGAGCGTAAAGCTCGCCTATACAACCGGGGAGGTCAGGCCCGAGGATTGTTCATTTCGTACACCGAGTTTATACCCGGCCGTCCATCGGGCGTGGTCTTCGCCCAGAAATGAACCCCGTTCAACTCCATTGCGCTGAAATCAAAGCGCAGCAAATGCGCAACGAAAAGCCCAAAGTACAGGCTCTTATCAAACCATTTGCAAAGAGTTAATTTCCCTGGTCAACCTCGCCAATGAAAACTTCCTGCCCCTCTTCGACTACTACGATGCCGCACTCAAGTCGCATGGTCAGATGTCCGGCACATGGATCGGCATCCCGGCGCGCGGAAAATGCATGTCTCCAGTTGCGATTTCATGAGCATGGTGTCAACGCAGGCTTTCGATGAGTTCTACCTTCCCTCGCTGCTGAATGAAGTGCGGCACATGACGCACAATATTTTCCATCTCGACGGCAAAGGCATGCTCCGGCATCTGGACCGGATCTTGGCGATTCCGCAGATTCTGGCGATCCAGTGGGTGCATGGCGTCGGCAACGACGCGCCCATCATGCAATGGCTGCCGGTCATCAAGAAGATCTAAGCCGCTGGCAAGGACGTGATTGTGGACCTCCAACTTCACGAACTGGAGCCGTTCATCGCCGCGATGAAACCCGAGGGCCTCTACCTCTGTCTTGCCGCAGAGGAAAAAGCCCAACCCGACATCCTCAAACGATTGGAGAAATGGTAACAATGTTCGCCGGCCAGGATACAATGGAGTCGGAGAAGCCAGAAAGCAGTTATGTTGCACGATCCGAGGCATCACACACCCCCTCCGCAGGCGGCAGAGGTCAAACTGAGGCAATCTGACAAGGACATCCTCCGCCGGTTGGCGTCCGATCTGGCACAACCATGCCAAGGACTGATCAGCATTTTGGGGAGTGGAAGTCAGGTCCTGATCCGTCACCAAGGTACTTGGCTGCGGCCTGCGTTCGACAATGAACATGCAGTTTCTCGTAGATGTGCTCGATATGGGTCCGCACGGTTGACACACCAACATCGAGTTGCGAGGCGATTTCTTTGTTGGCATAACCTTTGGCAACCAGTTGCAAAACCTCCGTTTCGCGCGTCGTGAGTTGCGCTGCCGGCAGATCCCTCGGCACTGTTCGTCGAAAGACCTCGATGACTCGTCGAGCGATCAGGCCGGTCATTGGCGCTCCGCCTTCAACGACTTCGATGATGGAGCGAATCACTTCGTCCGAGGAATTGTTCTTGAGCAGGTATCCGCTAGCGCCAGCTTTGAGAGCTTCAAAGACGGCATTGTTGCTGGAATAGATTGTCACCATGATAATCTGCGTCTTGGGAAGTTGCTGTTTGAGCAGCGCGGTACATTGAATACCCGACATCCCCGGAAGGTTAATATCCATGAGGACCACATCGGGGCGGCTTTCAGAAAATCGTTTGAGCGCCGCTTCACCGGATTCACAGGCCGCAATACATCTGAGTTTCGGATGGGCATTCAAAACCTTGGCCCAGTTCTCCCGGACTTCACGGTTATCTTCAACAATGCCGACATTGATTTTCACAAAAAAGGTTTTATTGTTTGCGCACGTTGTTTCCCGAGAGCCGCACCGAAAGGGCCACGGTTGTTCCCTTGCCAGACTCGCTTCTGATCTCTGCCTTCCCTTTTACGAGTTCCATCCGACTTCTGATGTTGGAAAGGCCCTTGCTATTCGCTCGCGTCTTGGCCAATTCAAATCCACGACCGTCGTCCGAGACCTCCACGTTCAACCAGCCGTTCTCGGCGCAAATCTTCAGTTGAATGATTCGGGCGTGGGCATAACGAACGCCATTGCTGAGCGCCTCCTTGACAGCCAGCAATAGATTGCGCCGGACCTGGGCCGCCAGTGGCAGGTTCGGCAGATTAGAGGACACTTCCAGACGAAAACCGACTCCCGTCTGCGTGAGGAATTGTTCGACATAATCGCACAGGAACGGGACCATGCTGGAGAGAGAGTCGTTCTCGGGATCGGTCGTCCAGACCACTTCATCTACGGTGCCAATGAGTTCACGAATGCGGTGGGTAATGTTGCTCATTTCTGATTTCGCATGGTCGGGTATCCCTCCGCGTTGCACGACAAACTCGCCCTGCAGGGCGGTGGCGGTCAGGCGTGCCCCAAGTTCGTCATGCAAGTCACGCGCGATGCGGCGGCGTTCCGTTTCCACAGCCTGCTGCATCTCCAACCGTTCCATTTGCAGCCGGAATTTGCGCCGCTGACCCCAAGCCATGCCGCCGCCGAGAACGGCAATAAGCAGCCCACCAGCCAGAACCTGTATCCAACTCCGCTCCCATAGGCGCGGCATCACGCGCAGATAAACTTTTTGATCGGTCCCATGCCATTGGCCATCGCTACCACCGATCGCCACCCGAAACTGATACTGGCCCGGCTTCAACTGGCTGTAGTAAGCGACACGTTGCGCGCCAGCTTCCACCCAATCATGGTCGATTCCGTCCAGTTTGTAACGAAAGCACAGGTTCTGGGGCATAACCAGATCCGGAGATGTGTAGTCAAATTCATACCGCCGCACGTTTGAGGTCACTCGTAATTCGCCGTTTTGTGCAGGCGCCAACTCCTTGCCTTCCGCCAGCACCGCTTCCACCAACACCGCAGGTGCGAGTGGTTGGGTTGTGACGGCGCGAGGGTCCAGCACGGCTATCCCCTCATAATCTGGAAACCAAAGCCGGCCATCCCTCGTCTGGGCACAGACGGGCTGCCCTGACCCTGAGCAACCGCGGTTGGCCAGTCCCTCCGCCAAAGAAAAATGCTGACACCAGAGCGGTGGACTGTGTCCACGCTCGTAATTTTTGAGCGTCCGCGGTGCGAGTTCGACAATTCCATTGTCCGTGCTTAACCAGATTCGTCCTTCAGCATCGTTGACGATGGATTGGATTCTATCGCTGGGCAAGCCATCCTCGGTGGAAAATGCCGTGAACGTGTTCTCGTGCCGTCGGAACAATCCATTTCCCCAACTGCCTACCCACAATGTTCCCTCTTGATCGCAACACAGCGCCCGTGGGTCCATCGCTGGAAACTCGTTCACGCGGTGGATCCTATCTGGCTGGCCGTGGGGTAACCTAAACAAGCCTTGTCCGACGGTACCGATCCAGATATCCCCTTGAGCGTCCTCGGCGATGCTCCGAATATCACAATAACTCCGATCCGCCAGCAAATTATACAGAGTAAACTGTTCCTTCTGGCGACAGATCAATCCTTCATCACTCCCGATCCAAAGTCGTCCGGCCCGATCTTCAAGAATGGCCTTCACCCACGTTAATTCCGGCAGTCCCTCAACCTGCTCAAAGTGTCCAGACTTCAACTGGGATAACCTATCCATCGTTCCCGCCCAGACGTTTGTCTGCGAATCTTCAAAGATGGCGCAGACATGCAGATTGTTGAACCCCTGTGCCGCTCCGAACGTCGTGAAGTTACTCTTACTGTACCACCGAAGCACTCCGGATCCGCCCGTGCCTATCCAGATCGCCCCATCGTGCGCCACACAGGTGGTGTTGATTTGGGCCCTTTCCATCGGTGGAGGCAGGATCAACATGGACATGGTGAGCGGTTGTGGCGTCACGCGATAAAGGCCATCTCCGACAGTGCCCACCCAGATATCCCCTTGAGCGTCCTCGAAAAGGCAGGAGATATAGCCTTGGGAGAATGGAGTATGTGGGTTCAGCCGCTGCCAGGCGCCAGCCGGGCCGGCATAAAACACGCCGCCCGAGGCCGTTCCGTACCAAACACGGCGTGTGTGGTCTTCCATCAGACACGTGATCATTGACTGGGCCGTGTGTGGAATCACGGGAATCGGTTGCCGGTCGTTGTGCCACTGCCCGTCGGCGAATCGCCGCAGTTGCCCGCCATTGACAAACCATGAGCCGCGTGGTTCAGCCACCCAAAGACCTCCTTGATTAGCCGGCGCGAGCACGGGCCATGGCCCGCTTAAGGGAACGGCCTCCTGGTGGGAATCCCAACCATCGCTGTCATAGCGATGCAGTTTGCCCCCGGCTTCAAGCCAGACATGTCCTTCGTGGTCCACGGCCAATTGTTGAGCTCGGCCGACCGGCAATCCGTTCGTCGGCGTGAAAACTGTCCAGCGGCCCGACTTGAGCCGCATCACTTTCACGCTGGATGCACGCCACGCGATGGCTCCTTCACGGTCCTCGACCAATTGACTCTGGCCATTCAGCAGGTCCTCGTCGCGCGCTTCTTCGCCGCCCTTCATGATATCGTTTCGGCGCGCCCAGAGCCAGTTTCCGGGAGCGCGATTGTCCTTTTGGTCGAGCGCGAACTTCACCGGCGGTTGCGCTTGATCAAACTTTCCCTCGTGCCTGCGAACCACGTTCCCATCTTGCGTACTGATCCAGAGAGTGCCATCGTGACTTGTCAGCAAGCAGCCGATTCGCAAGTCGGTGAGTGCATACCCGGGACTAGCCCTGAACACCTTGAACCGCGCCCCGTCAAATCGCGCCAACCCTTTCGGCGTGCCAATCCACAAGTACCCGTCGGGGGTCTGTTGGATGGCTGTGATCTCCCCGGATGGCAGGCCATCCTCCACGTGCCAGTTTTGAACGCGATACTCTTGGCCCAATGCGCCGTGGCCGCATACACCACCCAGCAAAGCCACGCAACCCGCCACCCCGGCCAGACCGGAAAAACGCCGCCGATGGCCTGCGCCAAACGCATAAGGATCAGCATTCACGCCGCACCCAGGATAAGAGATTCGGAGGTTTTCATCAAGTGGATTCCGCAAGCCGTTGCCATCCGTCATTTGACGGATTGTGCGGAAATGCGATTCGGAATAAAAATTACATCATGTTCACAGAGAACACAATCTTAACAACGAACGCAACAATTATGAAAAGACATCAGTCAATCGAATTATTGTTCCCCGGCAACTCGTCGCCGCGCGCGCGCGTCCTGCCCGCCGTCGAATTGGACGTGTCAAAAACCACCGCCATTTCTTCCGTGGAAGCGCGGCTCAAAACCTTATGCTGGATAGTATGCTGCCTGGGGTTGCTTGCGGCTCCCCCGGCGGTGCGCGCCCAGATTAGCTGGAGCACCCCCGGCAACATCACCGGCGACACCGATGTTCTGACTAATGGCGCGGTGTCCTACGCTTACAATTGGGGGGGCATAGGTTCGACAGTCAACGGTGTGACCTTCACCGCTGAGAACAGCACCACGGGCAGCTCGGACGGGAATGTCACGTGTGCCTTCGATTACTACATTGCCGCCGCGTTCACTACTACTTTGGATCCGTATGCTGCGCTTTCGACTGCCTATCAAGATATACTGCAAGGGGGACTTGAGAGTGCCGCCACTTCCGAGACGGTGACCCTCAATAATTTGGTCAGCGGACACCCGTATCTGGCGCAGTTCTGGGCCAATGATCCCAGATTCTGCTGCGGCGACCGGTATGAGACCATCAGCAGCGCGGGCGGGGACAGCGTTGTGCTGGCTTACAGCGCGACCGAGACTGCCGGCGTCCCCGGCCAGTATGCCGTCGGCTACTTCATCGCCTCTGGAACCTCGCAGGCCTTGACGCTCAATGCGAACGTCACTTGTCATATAACCGCCTTGCAAGTCCGGGACTTGACCTCCACCAACGCTGGCGTTATTAACTGGATCGGCCCGGTCGACATCGCGGGCGACACCGATGTTCTGACTACGGGAGCGGTGTCCTACGCTTACAATTGGGGGGGCATAGGTTCGACAGTCAACGGTGTGACCTTCACCGCTGAGAACAGCACCACGGGCAGCTCGGACGGGAATGTCACGTGTGCCTTCGATTACTACATTGCCGCCGCGTTCACTACTACTTTGGATCCGTATGCTGCGCTTTCGACTGCCTATCAAGATATACTGCAAGGGGGACTTGAGAGTGCCGCCACTTCCGAGACGGTGACCCTCAATAATTTGGTCAGCGGACACCCGTATCTGGCGCAGTTCTGGGCCAATGATCCCAGATTCTGCTGCGGCGACCGGTATGAGACCATCAGCAGCGCGGGCGGGGACAGCGTTGTGCTGGCTTACAGCGCGACCGAGACTGCCGGCGTCCCCGGCCAGTATGCCGTCGGCTACTTCATCGCCTCTGGAACCTCGCAGGCCTTGACGCTCAATGCGAACGTCACTTGTCATATAACCGCCTTGCAAGTCCGGGACTTGACCTCCGGCGTTCTTGCTCTTGCCTCATACACCGCTGCGCAGAACGTGTATGCGGGCAACTCCGCTGTCTTCGCCGTCAATGTGGTCCCCGGATCCTCTCCGGCCTACCAATGGCAGTTCGTCAATGGGGGAGTGACCAACAACCTGACTAACGGGCCGACAGGCACCGGTTCGACCATTTTCGGGGTAACGATAAACACCCTGATGGTTTCCAATGTTTCTTCCGCCGACACGGGTTATCTATATACATGCTTGATCACCAACTCGGCCAGCAGCACCAATAGCCCCGCGGCTCCGCTGACATTGCTGGTTTCGACCAATATGCTAGTCACCCAGCCTGGCGATCCCATAACCGATTTTACCACCGCCATCGGCATGGCTGCCAACGATGCGGCCGGGCTTGGAGCGGCTAATATTACCGATGGGACACTGGCGCCTTACCTGAATTATGGCGCCAATGCGCAGGGAAACCCGTTTGCCGGGCCTGTGGGATTTGTGGTCACCCCCAACTTCGGCGGTTCGATTATCACCGCCGCGCGCATCTACACCTCCGCCAACGCGCAGGCGGATGATCCGGCCGATTTCACTCTGTATGGTTCCAACGATGGCGTGGAGTGGTTTTTCATCGTTTACGAGCCGCTGGCTCTTCCGTCTGCGCGCAACGCCTTGGGCGGGACCATAAACGCGAACAACCAGGTTTTGCAGGAGATTGATTTCCCCAATACCAATGCCTATTACAGTTACGCGGTGTATTTCACCAATGCCTTCGGCGGCGTTAATGCCACAAATGGCTTGGAACTTGCGGAAGTGCAACTCCTTGGTGTCCATTCGGGAGCGCCAGAAATTGTGACGGAGCCCGTTTCACAAGAGCTCCCTGTGGGTGGTATGGCAACCTTGAGCGTTGGTCTTAACGATGTGGCCGGGCCTTATGGCTATCAATGGAGAGGCGGAGCGCATAATAGCGGTTTGTTCACCAACCTGATTGCCGGTGGCCAATTTTCCGCCGTGACAAATGCGACATGCTATATCACCAACGTTACGTTGGCGAATGCAGGGGACTATGATGTGGTTGTGACCAATGGCTTCGGCACGACGACCAGCACCGTGGCGGTGCTGACCGTGGCAACCAACAGGAGGGTTATTGCGAGTGCTTATCAAAACGCGATCTTGGCCGATGGTCCGACCTCTTACTGGCCACTAAACGAAACCAATGGTCCGTTCGTTTACGATATCATGGGAACCAACTACGGAACCATGATGGTCGGAACCGACTCCGCAGACGGTTATGGGGGACACTCCGTATTCGCCATGAATGACGGTTCCGCCTTTGGGATGGGCGGCCCCGGCGCTCTCTACGGTGTCTCTGGCGATACAGCCATTTATTTCACCAATGCCAACGGCGCCGACATCGTAGTTCCGTACTCCCCCGCCTTAGACGGTGCCACCTTTACGGTGGAGGGCTGGCTCAACCTGCCCGCATCCCCGGCGGGCGTTCCGTTCGGCTTTGACTATAACGGATGGATCGGAAACTTTGTAACACCTGTATGCACCGGATGGTGGCTTAATGTGGGGGCGGTGCCTTACATTGCTATGGTTGGGAAGAACTCGGCGGGGTGGAGCGACATCTCTCCCGCGGAGTCTCCGGTGAACCAATGGGTTTATTTCGCCATGAGCTACGATGGTTCGACCATAAATGTTTACCAGCAAGGGAATCTCATAGGCAGCGTTTCTGCGACCTATGCCCAAGTGATAACATCGGGCGCGCCAATTCCGTTGGTCATGGGTGCCCTGTCGTTAGACCCACCGTACGAGCCGGTGGGCACCGTTTACAATTACTATCAAGGCGGTCTCGAGCAGGTGGCTGTCTATCCTTATGCGCTTACAGAAGGCCAGGTTCTCAATCACTACAACATCGGTGCGTTTGGATCGTCTCTCGCGCCTTCCTTCAGTGCAACAGGACAGCCGGTCGGCTTTACGAATTACGTCGGCTACAGCAATGCCCTTTCCGTGGTGGCCGCCGGGACCGCGCCGATCTACTACCAGTGGTACAAAAATAGCGTCCCGATCTCCAGTGCGACCAGTCCGGCGCTGGACTTCAGCCATCTTCAACTGACCGATGCGGCCAGCTACACTGTCACGGTCAGCAACACTTTGGGCAGTGTTACCAGCAGCATTGCAGGCGTGATGGTTTTGCCACTGCCGACAAACGCTTATCAAGCAACGGTCATCAGCGAGTTTCCAGATGCGTATTACCCGTTGGACGAAACCAGCGGGACGAATGCATACGATATTATCGGGACCGGAGATAACGAGGGAACATATATTAACTCCCCCTTGCTGGGACAACCCGGGCCGAGTAGTTATGCGGGAACCTCTGTAACCTTGGATGGAGCTAGTCAAGGCGTCCTTGTAAACGATACTCTCACGATGCCCATTATCGGTCACATCACATTGGAGGCTTGGGTGCTCGTCCAGGAGACGAATGCCGATCAGGTCATTATTGGTCATGGACCGGGTTCACTGCATACTGGAACGATGGCATACGATGCCTTAGGCATCACAACCGAATCCAGCTTCACGGGCAATACCAATGGCGACGGCTTTTACTATATCGGACGTTACCAAGAGGTCGGGAACAAGTATAGTTCCGCCTATTATCCTGTCCCGGCGGCGGATGTGGGGAGCTGGGTGCATCTGGTTGGCGTTGCCGATGGAACCGCTTGGCGATTGTATCGGAATGGGGTGCAGGTCGCTTCCACCGCGGATACTGTCGGCGCTATTGCATCCGGCGGCAATGGCAGCGGATGGGCGATCGGTGCGTTCAATGCCGTGTTTGAGACTCCGCCGCTGCAAGCGCCGTTCTTTGACGGCTCGATCAACAATGTGGGGATTTACGACTATGCGTTGACACCCGGGATGATCCAGCAACACTATCAGATTGGCACGACGGGCATGGGAGTCAATTCGACGCCGGCGACGTTAACCATCCAGCTCTCCGCCACGAACGTAGTGGTGGACTGGAACTACGGCTTCCTGCAGCAGTCGGCCTCGGTGAACGGTCCCTGGACGTATGTCTCCGGCGCTGTTTCGCCCTATACATTTGGGGTGACAAACTCGGCGGTGGCGCTATACTTCCGGGCCACACTCGTGCCCTCGGGATCTCCGAGTGCTCCATAGAGGACAGATCCGGGAGAGAGGCATGGCCAGAAGAGCGCAGGTTCTCCTGGCCTGCCGGGTGCATAAAATGTCAATTGTAAGAGAATGAAAAGAATTACAACAAAACAAGGATTTGAACTTTGATAAGAAGCGTTTGCATGGTTTTTGCGGCGGCGCTCATTCTGGGCGCGTCAAACGGGCGCGGTGAATCCGCCGCCAATGCCGAACAAAGCCGGATTCGAGTCGCTTGCGTCGGCGACAGCATCACCTTTGGCGCAGACCTTCCGGACCGGGAAAAGAAGTGTTACCCAGCGCAATTGCAGCGTCTTTTGGGAGAACGCTACGACGTGCGGAACGAAGGTTGCAACGGACGCACGATGTTACGGCACGGCGACTTCCCATATTCGGACTGCGACGCTTTTCGGGACGCTTTGGCCTTCAATCCGGATATTGTTGTCATCAGTCTCGCCATAAACGACAGCAAGCCGAAGAATTGGAAATTCAAGGACGAATTCACTGGCGACGCCCAGGCGATGATCAAAGCCTTCCGCGCCTTGCCAGCCAAGCCCCGTGTGCTGCTCTGTCTGCCAACGCCCACTAAAGTGATTTGGGAAGGAATCGACGACGATTCCGTGCTCGTCAACGAGCTAATTCCAATGTTGCGCCAGATTGCTTTTGACACCGGCACAGAACTGGTTGATCTGCACACAGCCTTCCTGAACAAGGAGGCGTGGTTGACCGACGGCGTGCATCTCGACTCCGAGGGCGCCGCGTTCATGGCCAAAGTTATAGGTAGCGTCCTTGATTTCAAGGCGGAGGCCACTTTCAATATTGAGGCATCGCTGGCCACCAACGAAGTTGCCGTGAAGGTTTCCTCGTTTTTCGGTTATCGCCAGTTGACTTTTGCAATGGAGGATGGCTGCCAATGCATCGTGGTACGTCCGTACGTCACGTCATCCAGCAGGCCCTACGCCTGGCGCGGAGAGTTTTTTGGCCACGAACCGCAAACCGATCTGGCGTTGTTGCAGCACGGCTACCATGTCGTTTATGTGGACACGAGCAATATGTATGGTTCGCCTCCGGCGATGGTCATCTGGGAGAAATTCCGCGCCTTGCTGGGTCGAGCCGGGTTGAACGGCAAAATGACACTGGTGGGAATGAGTCGCGGTGGTTTGTATTGTTACAACTGGGCGGCACTGCATCCAGAAACGGTCTCGGTAATTTATGGTGATGCGCCGGTCTGCGACTTTAAGAGTTGGCCAGGCGGGAAGCTCCGGGATTCAACCAGTCAAACCGATTGGGCGAATTTGATCAGAGTATACGGGTTCAAGGACGAGGCGGAGGCGTTCGCCTACAAGAGAAATCCCGTGGATAACTTGGAGCCGCTGGCTAGGAATGGAATTTCGATCATACATGTTGTAGGCCAGGCTGACAGCGTTGTTCCGGTGCAGGACAATACCGACGTGATCGAAAAGCGCTATCGAGCGCTTGGAGGCACCATCGAAGTCATTCGCAAACCTGGCGTTGGGCACCATCCTCACAGCCTGCCTAACCCTGAGCCCATCGTGGATTTTATTTTAAATCACCAGAATAGCCCGTTGCATTCAACCGCAGGAAACCCACGATGAATCAACTTAGCGTGAATTTACAGCATTCGAAAGGCCAAACCGATGTATGTCCATGTTTTGAAGTGGCTGGAGAGATCGTTGCAGTTGCCGAACATCCCGGCGAGAACTACGGTCCGGAAATTCTCCGTGGCGGGAAGGTAGACGTTCACCAGACGGCAATCGAAATGGAAGTTTCCGTTGTGCCTGCGGACCACGACGCCAACGTCACCGTGGTCGTGTTGAAGTTGGATTCAGAAGCGCGAAATAAGGCCATCAATTACGTTGCTGTCCTAGCCGGTTCATCCGAGAAGTTCGTGTCTGGAATGATGAAGACCATAGAGTCTGAGAACGAAGTAGCGCTCATCCAACCCCGTGACGGCGGCCAGATCGCTCACCGTCATCATCCCGCGCAAGTCCTCGATGAACGCTTGGAGACGGTGTGTGTAGCTGACATACGGCGGGGCAAAGGGGGGGACACCTCGAAGCTGTGGCCGCACTTGCGGCACTGGCATTTGGGCACCTCCGTCACCAGGAACACCGGCTTGAGGCCAATGGGCACCGTTTGCAACTCTCGGAAGCGCCGTCCCTTACGACTCACTTCCCGGCTCCGGCAGCGGGGACAAACCAGTTGCTCGGCTTTGGCCAGCAGCAGGAACCGGACGCAGCCGTCCCGATATTCCGTGCGCCAATACTCGTATCCTTCTCGAACTCCAAACGCATGAAACAGAAGACTTTGACTCATGCCTCATATTATCAAACCCCTATTCAGACACCAACTTTCCGGATGAACCATGAAAAGAAGAGGTTTCGAATGATGAACATAGCGCAACCCAATATCCAAACGCGGAAGGCGTTTACCCTCATTGAGCTGTTGGCGGTAATCGCCATCATAGCCATACTGGCGGCGCTGTTGCTGCCTGCCCTTGCGAGGGCAAAGCTGCAGGGGAGACAAGCTGTCTGCATGAGCAATGAGAAGCAACTTTCTCTCGGGGCTCACATGTATATGGATGATAATAAAAAGTTTTTCCCTGCAACATCGGGTTATGGCACCTGGCAGGGCGATATTCTTCCATACGTGTCACAGCTAAGTTTTGTCCGTCTTTGTCCAATGACACCACCGCTCAGCGCGAGCCAGATTAACAAAGATAATACTTCTGGAGAGTGGAGTGGATGTGCAGACAAGGCTTGGTATTATGCTGGATTCTCTGACCCGCAAATGGTGGGCGGCGCCGCAGACTTCGAGGGCGGCTATGGGCTTAATGGCAATTTTTACTCAGATTTGTCCTTTGACACTCCCCCAGATAATTTCGTAACGGCGTCTGATGTTATTACGCCAGTCGGCAAAACTCCGCTATTCGCCGATGCGTTGTGGTGTGACGGGTTTCCAAAGATGAGTGATACTCGTTCCCCGGACCTGTACACGCTAACCTGGAGCCAGATGAATAGTGATAACGGGACAGGCCTGTGGCGGTTCTGTATCGCGCGTCACGGGAATGTGCCTTCGTCGGGCGCTACGAGAAACCAGGCTACTAATACGCCGATGCTCGGCGCCATCAATGTCGTCTTCTATGACGGTCACGGCGAACTGGTCCCGCTGGAGAGTCTTTGGAGTCTTTATTGGTCCAAGAGCTGGGTGCCGCGTATTTCGCCGCCATAAGTTGGCAGTTGATAGGCTGGCAATCACCCTGGTTGCTCTACTTGTTGCAATAGTTAGGTTATAAGAAATGTAAAGTATGTCAGAGCGAATTCACCAGCCTCCAATGGATGCAAAGCGAATGAGGCTCAAAAGGCGTTGGATATTTCCAGCGCTTCTGGGGGTTGGCTTGCTTACGCCGGCCATCGCGCTACAAGCCGCAACACCCGACTGGCTGCTGAATCCGGCGCCATTCAAAGCCAGGGTTGCTCAAAATGACGCGACCGGCGAGTTGGCGCTGGAGAATGGTTTGGTGCGCCGCGTGTTTCGGCTTAAGCCCAATGCCGCCACGGTTGATCTGGAGAACCTCACCACCGGGGAACATCTGCTGCGGGCCGTGGGGCCGGAGGCCAAGGTGACGATTGATGGTGTCCAGTTTCCGGTCGGCGGGTTGGAAGGCCAACCGGTCAAAAACTACCTCAAGGCGGAATGGCTTGACAATTTGAAGGCAATTCCCGGCGCGTATCGCTTTGCGGATTGGAAAGAAGGGCCGATCGAGCCGCGGATGACCTGGCGAAAGCATCCGGAATGGCTGTCACGTGATTTGCCCTGGCCGCCGCCGGGCCGGCACGTGGTACTGCGCTTTGTGCCGCCGACTGCAGGCGTGAAACTATCCGGGCCCGTCGTCTTGGAGGAGAAATTCGACGGCCCATTGAAACCAGAATGGAAGGTGCTGGCCCATGCCGGCATGGAGCGGGCGTCGTTCCGCAACGAAGGCAAGACGGGGGAGATAATCGCTTGGGCCGCGATGGCGCTTTGCGCGGAACATACGTGGCCCGCTGGCGCGGTCGCCGTTGAAGTGTGGATGGATAGCGGCGATGATTTCTCGAATGCGTGGGGTCCAGGACTGGCCTTGGTGATTGACGGTCATGCTCTGCCGTTCATTACCCGTCCCGGGTCGGGGACGTTTTCCGTGGGTGATGTGACAGGCGGGACGTTTAGTCGTGGAGAACCCTGTGTATTGCGGGTCCGTATCGTTGGCGGAGATGCCGTCTGCGAAGCCTCACAAGGTGAGAAATCCTGGCAGTTGATCGGGACGTCGCCGTGTCCCAAGCTGCCGACGGCCTTGCGCGTGGGCAAGGTGGGGATGGACGGCAGCGGACAAGATGCCGGCGCGGACAGGAGTGTGGTGCGCTGTCATATATCCGGTGTGACCTGGCGCGGAGCGTCCCCAACTGTGGCGGAGTCCCCGGCAGCCCGGAACGACTTGCCGGAGATTGAGATTCACTACGATATTTATGATGGTTTGCCGTTGCTGTCCAAATGGCTGGTGGTTAGAAACACCGCCTCCAAAACGGTGCGAGTGAACCGCTTTGTTTCCGAAGAGTTACATTTCGCAGAGCCGGAATCGTTTCGTGGTTCACTTAACAACGCGGGAGAGAACCCGTTGCATGAATATCCAAATCTTTGGGTTGAGACGGACTATGCCTTTGGCAGCGATGGCAGACCGGATCCATGCAAAGTTGCAGTGACAATGAGTGCTGATCCAGACTACCAAACGCAAGTAGGCGATGCTCCCTGCCTTCTGCGTTGCGAACCGCCTAAAATGGGGCCGGATGCGGATGTGCGATCGGGAAGCGCCTTTGAATCCTTTCACTCTTTCGACTTGTTGCTCGACTCCAGCGAGCGCGAGCGACGGACTCTCGCCCGACGCCGCATGTACCGCACGATTGCGCCGTGGACGGCGGAGAACCCATTGATGTTCGACGAGATCAACTCCGATCCGAAATCCATCCGTGGCGCCATCGAACAAGCGCACGAAGTCGGTTTCGAAATGATCATCATATCATTTGGCTCGGGCCTGAACCTGGAAAACACCGGCGCCAACCTCGATGCTTACAAAGAACTGGCGGCCGAAGCCAAAGCCAAAGGTATCGCGCTCGGCGGCTATTCATTGCTTGCAGGACGTGGCGCCGCCGATCCCAAGGACAACACCCAAGGGCAACCGGCTATGTTTGGTGCCATGCCTTGTTTAGGCGCCAAGTGGGGACAGTGGTACTTGGGCCAATTGCGTCATTTCGTGGGCGACACCGCTTTTGGCGAGCTGGATAATGATGGTTCCTATTTTGGCGATCGTTGCGCCGCAACCAATCATCCCGGGCACCACGGTTTGGAGGATTCACAATGGGTGCAATGGCGCGCCATCACAGACTTCTACAAGTGGTGCCGGTCGCAAGGTGTTTTTCTCAGGATTCCTGACTGGTATTATCTATCTGGAGCAAACAAGTGCTATTTTTGTTATCTAGAGCCCAGTTGGAGGCTGCCCCGCGCCGAGCAGGTGCTAATCGAGCGACAAGACATTTTTGACGGCACATGGAATGGAATGGTCTCAATGGGATGGATGTTTGTGCCGCTCACTCCCTATTTCAGCGGCGGAGACGACTCAACGCTTGAGCCGCTGAAGGATCACCTGTCGTATTATGAACAGCGGCTGGCCAATAATCTTGGCGCGGGCGTGCAGAGTCAATGGCGCGGGTCGCGCCTCTATGACACGGAGGAGACCAAGGCCTTGGTCAAAAAATGGGTGATGTTCTACAAGGCCCACCGCCAGGTGCTCGACGGCGATATCATCCACCTGCGCCGCGCCAACGGCCTGGATTTGGACGGCTGGTTGCACGTCAATCCGCAGGGCAAAGAGAAGGGTTTGCTGATGGTTTACAACCCGCTCAATACTCAAATTAGTCAAACCTTGAGCATTCTCCTTTACTATACCGGATTGACAGACACCGCCAAGGTGCGCGAGCAAGACGGCAAACAACGCTTTTATCAACTCAATCGCGATTATCATATCGACCTACCGGTGACTATTCCAGCACACGGTTTTAACTGGTTCGTGATGGAATGATAAAAGAGTTAGCAAAATCGCGGAATCATCTCAGAATCACTCACATGTCGCTCAGAGCCAGTTTTACAAGTAAGCAAAGTCAACATCGTTCGAACCTCGATATCGGCGTCCCGCAGCGGATCAAGGGGGGATTCCTATGCGGATTGTTTAAGAGTTTTAGAAAGTTGCTCATGAAAAACGGACCACTGAGTAGTTTTATGGTCGCGCTCTCGTCATTTGCCACCAGTGTCATGCTCATGGCACCTGCGCTTTCTGCCCTAGGCGCAGATGTGCTGACGCCGATTGATCTGCGGCAGGTTAAAGTCGGCGGCGAGATTGGTCGTCGTATCGATATCACGGTCAGAAACAACCTGCTTGCGATCGACCTGGATCACGACTTTCTTGCCCCATTCCAGAAACGGACGGCACAGGAACCGGATGGCTCTACCGGCCTGGTAGGTATGGTAATTGACTCCGCCGTCCGCTTGGCAGCCTATACCGGTGACGAACGGGTGGTGGCAGTGAAGAATCACCTGGTTGAGGGAATCATCAAAACGCAGGAGCCGGACGGCTATGTCGGCATGTTCGATTCGTCGAATCGCATGTGGCGCATGTGGGACCTTCACGAAATGGGTTACATCATCTACGGGCTGGTGAGCGATTACCAGTTCTGCGGAGAGCAGCGTTCGCTCAATGCGGCGCGCAAGGCCGCCGATTACATCATCCAACAATGGCCCACAATGCCCCTGGATTGGCCTCAGCAGACCCACGTCGCCATCCATGTCGCTGTCACAGGTCTTGACCGTACAATGTTGGCTCTCAGCGTGGCGAGTGGCGATTGGCGGTATCGCGACTTTGTCATCAAAGAACGGCGACTGTCCGATTGGAATCAGGGTATTGTCATCGGCCGTCGCGACCAGATTGCCGGGCACGTTTACGGTTTCATGGCTGAGTGCCTGGCACAGCTCGATTTGTATCGGCTCCAGCCGAGTGAAAGTCTTCTTGCGCCGACTGATCGGGCCATGCGCTTTCTGACCGATCAGGACGGCATGGCAATCACCGGCGGCGTCGGGCAATGGGAGATTTGGACTGACGATCAGGACGGCCGGGGCGAACTGGGCGAAACATGCGCCACGGCGTACCAACTTCGCGTTTACGAGAGTTTGCTACGACTGCGGGGTGACGGTTGTTATGGGGATTTAATAGAGCGCACGATTTACAACGCCCTGTTTGGAGCGCAATCGCCCGATGGCCGCCAGATTCGTTACTTCACACCGTTCGAAGGCAGGCGGGAGTATTATTTTCATGACAATATGTGCTGCCCTAACAATTACCGGCGCATCATGGCCGAGTTGCCGACGATGATCTACTACCGGACGGGCAACGGGCTGGCAATCAACCTCTATTCTGACTCACAGGCAACAATCGCCTTGACAAACGGCTTGTCACTGGCCGTCAGGCAAGAGACTGATTATCCCAGTTCGGGACGCGTGGTGATTCACCTCGACCCATCGCAGCCAGTTGCATTTCCTTTGAAGCTGCGCATTCCGCGCTGGTGTCATCAGGCCCACGTTGCGATTAACGGACTGTCGGATCAAACATCGCCCGCCGGTGGTGGGTTTCTAACCATCGAACGTGAATGGAAAGCCGGTGACCAAGTGAAGTTGGACATGCCGATGGACTGGCGTCTGGTTCTTGGACGCAAGCGCCAATCCGGCCGGGTGGCGGTGATGCGCGGACCCATCGTCTTCTGCCTGAACCCTCAACAAAATGTATCTCTCGCCAAAGCTGATGGCGCTGGTCTGAATCGCTCGAATGTCGTGCAGTTCAACAACGGCTGGGTGAACGATCTTGCCAAAGCTGACGGCGCTGATCTCAATAGCTTGGTGATCATTTCCGGCTCGCTCGAACCACCGATTACTTGCAATACGGTTCGACCCGGCGGAGTCGCGTGCCGCTTGCAGGCATCCGACGAGGATTGGAGCACGGGCGAAAAAGGCAACCTGGTGCTGACATTGACCGAGTTCGCAGATCCGGAAGGCAAAGACATTTATTTCCGAATCCCTGATCTTAGCATCGCGGTTCCTGACGAACTTGTTGGATTGAAAAACGAACAATCCAATCGATGATAGCCGTTAAGACGTCGTGTATATTCGGATTTTGTGAGAATCTCGCTGTGAACTTTTTCGTGCAACACTTCTGGTCTAAGAATACGGCGTTGATACTCATGAGTTCAGGTTTGATCTTGCCCGTCACCCTTGCATCGGCCGCCGGACTGGTGTTAGCCAGTCATGGTCGCAGCGAGTACACGGTGGTCATCGCGCCGGGTGCCAGCACTACAGTGAAACATGCGGCTGAGGAGCTTTCGCGGGACCTGAAAGAAATCTCAGGCGCGACGCTGTTGGTCACGAGCGGGAAAGCGCACGGTCCGGCGATTTTTGTTGGCGCGAGGCCCGATCTGCCATCGAGCTTCCAAAGGGTGCGACTGGACAGCCTTGCCGCGGAAGCCTTTGTGGAACACACAGACCGGCGCAACCTTTACCTGGCCGGACGCGGTGATCGGAGCACACTTTACGCGGTTTATTCCTTTCTCGAAGATCATCTGGGTGCGCGCTGGTACGCGCCGGACGCCACGGCGCTGCCGCGGCAAGAGACGGTACGAATTCCGGATCTGAACGAAACCCAGAGTCCGGGTTTCCAGTATCGCGACACGAGCGAGGCGGTGGTTTTCCGAGAAGCCCAGTGGGACGCGCACCTTAAGCTTGACGGCGTCAGTGTGCCCGACCAAGCCGATTTGGGCGGCAACAACCGGCTATTCAACGGGGCGGAGAACTTTTACGCCCTTGTTCCGCCGGACCGCTATTTTGCCACTCACCCCGACTATTACAGCCTGGTGAACGGCAAACGAGATGCTTCGATCGTCTCTCAACTCTGCCTAAGCAGCCCCGGCGTATTCAACGTGGTAGTAGCCGCCTTGGTGGCGGAGGCCAAGGCCAAACCGAAAGAACTGACTTTGGGCCTCTCACCCAACGACGCCGTGGCAGGAAACTGCCAATGTGATGCCTGCCGAGCCGCCGACACGAAATTTGGCTCCCCTGGCGGGACGTTGCTCGACTTTGTGAATAAGGTTGCGGCAGCGGTGCAGGCCGAACTTCCCGACCGGAAGATTTGGGTCGAAACGCTAGCGTACCAATATACGGAGAAAGCGCCAACACCTGGCACGATCGCTCCGGCAAGCAACGTTCTGGTTTGCCTAGCGCCCATTTATGCCTGCGACGGACATCCACTGGCCACCGATCCGCAGAACAAGACCTCCAACGAAGCGCTTCTCGCCTGGGCGAAGATTGCGCCTGGCCATTTGCAAATCTGGCATTACGTGGTCAACTTCCATCATTACGCGCAACCGTATCCCAATTGGGACGAACTTGGCGCGGATGTAGCCTATTACCAGGATAACGGTGTTTCCGGGATGTTCGGCGAAGGCGACTCGACTGGAAACTGCGATTTGCAAACGATGCACACCTGGGTGATGGCCCATCTTTTCTGGAAGCCACACCAGAGTGTTTGGGCGTTAATCCGAGATTTTTGCGACGGCTACTACGGCAAGGCGGGTCCTGATATTTATTCTTATTTGAGGCTGTTTCACGATCGCCTCCAAGAGCCGCTCGTTCACCTCCACCTCTACGACCCACCTACTTCTCCGCTTTTCAGCGCCGAGTTACTCAAGTCGGCAAACGATCTTTTTGACCAGGCCGAGGCCGCTGATGAAAGGCCGGAAATCATGAGCCGCGTGCAGGAAGCCCGAATGGGCATCCGCTACATTGACTTGGCTACGCACGTTCCCAAGGGCAACGCGACGGCCGCGGAACGGGGAGCTTTTCGCTCTCGGTTGGAGCCATTCATCGCTGACCTTGGCCGGTTCAAATTTACATCACTTGCCGAATGGCACACCGGTGAAGAATGGATAAAGAACATGAGGGCCACCGCCGGAGAATAGCGGATTAAGTGATAACAATGAGACTGGAAGTTAGCTACTTACAACTGAAGCCTGGAAAAGTGAATGAATAGACTCGTGGAAAGATTGGAATGAGGATTACCAGCTTTACAATCATGCTACTCTTCTGCGTTTCGTGCGCTTCGGTTTCCGAGCGTCGTGGGCCGCCGACGGTTGACACCTTGCGTTGCGAGTACCTCGACAATCCGATTGGCATTGACATGGTCCGGCCGCGACTAAGTTGGCTGCCCGGACAACGGCAAGCGGCTTACCAGCTACTGGTGGCCTCAAGCAAGGAATTGCTGGCCGCCGACAATGGCGACTTGTGGGACAGCTGTCAGGTCCACTCAAGCCAATCCACCCAAATTGAATACGTCGGCAAACCGCTGGCTTCCCATCTGCGATGCTTTTGGAAAGTCAGAGTTTGGGATAAGGATCGTATTGTCTCAGAGTGGAGCAAAGCAGCGGAATGGACGATGGGCTTGCTTGACAAGAACGATTGGAAAGCCCAGTGGATTGGCGCTGAAAAGACTGACGTGACAAAGGTAACTAACGCGGTCCCGACGCCCGCACGTTATTTGCGCCGTGATTTCTCCGTTGGTGAAGGCTTGCGCCGGGCGACCGTCTCCATTTCGGGTTTGGGGCTGTTCGAGCTCCAGATAAACGGTCACAAAATCGGCAAGCATGTTCTTGAACCCGCGCTGAGCCAGTACAACAAGCGCATTTTTTACGTGACCTTTGATGTGCTGAAACAACTGCACGCCGGCTCCAACTCGGTTGGAATCATCCTTGGCAACGGGCGCTACTATCCGCTGCGGATCTGGGCTGCCACTCCCCTTTATCTCACCGGCTATCCAAAGGCCTTGTTCCAACTGGATCTGGAATACGCTGGTGGGAGCGTTGCTCAAGTCGTCTCAGATGGCAGTTGGAAAATCACGACAAACGGTCCCATCCGCGCCAACAACGAGTACGACGGCGAAGAATGCGATGCTCGAATGGAGTTGGATGGATGGTCGCAGCCTGGATTTGACGACTCCGCCTGGCAGACAGCGCACGTGGTTTCAGCCGGCTCCGCCCAGTTGTCGGCCCAGATGAGCCATCCAATCGAGATTGTGCAGACCATTCATCCACAGGCTATTCTTCATTCTGCCGCGGGAGTGTACATCTACGACATGGGACAGAACATGGTGGGATGGTGCCGCCTGCAAGTCAGCGGACCGCGAGGGACACGAGTTCAACTCCGCCACGCGGAGATACTCGACACAAACGGATTGCTCTACGTAGACAACCTCCGCACCGCGAAAGCATCAGATACCTACGTTTTGAAAGGAAGGGACCTGGAAGTTTACGCGCCGCGCTTTACTTACCACGGTTTTCGTTACGTTGAAGTAACCGGTTTTCCAGGTGAACCCGGCCTGACCAACCTCGAAGGTGAAGTTGTCCGAGACGCGCTCCCCCATGCGGGGGACTTTGAATGCTCCAACCCGTTGCTCAACCGCATTTACCACAATATCTACTGGGGCACGCAGGATAATTACCGCAGCATTCCTACCGATTGTCCACAGCGCGACGAGCGCCAAGGCTGGCTCGGGGACCGCTCGGAGGAAGCGCTGGGTGAAAGTTATATGTTTGACGTCGCCGCCTTTTACAATCAATGGATTGATGATATTCGCGACACGCAACGCGCCAACGGCAGCGTCCCGGACGTGGCACCGTCTTATTTTACATTGTACAACGACGGCGTTACGTGGCCCAGCTCTTACATCATTATTCCGCAAATGCTCTACGATCAGTATGGCGACTTGCGCGCATTGCAAACACACTACGTCGCCATGAAAACATGGACCGACTATATGGCTGGGTTTCTTGACCACGGCATCATGCCCACAAACACCTACGCGGATTGGTGTGTCCCTCCGGAGTCGCCCACACTGATCGAGTCACGCGATCCCAAGCGTAAAACCGATGGCCCCTTGATCAGCACGGCCTATTTTTATCATGACTTGTGTCTGATGGCCCGGACCGCGATGCTGTTGCGCAAACCATCCGACGAACGGCAATTCAGGAAACTAGCCGGACAAGTGCGAGCGGCGTTTCAGAGCAAATATTTTCACTCTGCCGACGCTTGTTATGACAACGGGACGCAAACCTCTTCGGTTCTGCCGCTGGCATTTGATATGGTGCCGAAGAAATATAAAACCGTCGTAATGTCTCACTTTGTTAAAAAAATCGAGGTTGATTCGCAACGACATGTGGGCACTGGCTTGATCGGCGGACAGCACTTGATGCGGGCGCTTTCTGAAAATGGACGCTTCGACCTTGCCTACGCGCTGGCCACTCAAACGACCTACCCAAGTTGGGGGTATATGGTTTCCAAGGGGGCGACAACCATTTGGGAACTGTGGAACGGCGACACCGCCGATCCGGCGATGAATTCGGGAAATCATGTCATGCTTATCGGGGATTTGAACATTTGGCTACATGAGTATCTACTCGGCATTCGTCCAGATCCTGCCGCGCCTGGCTTTGCCAAATTTATCATTTGCCCCGAACCGGTTGGCGACTTGAAATGGGTGAAAGGTAACCACCAATCAATGCATGGAAAGATCGATTGCCAGTGGTGGTTGGAAAAAGGGCGGTTTGAATTGACGGCGACGGTTCCACCGAACACAACAGCCACCGTTTATCTTCCGGCATCGAACCACAGCGACGTCACTGAAAGCGGGCGGACAGTGCGACAAAACCACAGAATAAAATTCCTGGGTTGGAAAGCGGGCCGCGCGGTTTGCGAGATTCAATCCGGACACTATGATTTTTGCTCGACGTTCGACAGTTCAAGCGTCGAAAGAAGCTGCCATGAACAGACTAAACCGTAACAATTCGATGAAGGCTCAACCGCGTCAGATTGCGTCAAAGCCACAGTATCCATAATGACCACAAACGGATTCAGCGTGAAGACCGTCAGCCCTATCTCTATTCGTACCGGAGGCCTAAAAGATTATGACGTTGTGATGTTCTCTGGCGAGTCCGGCTCGGACGACGTCACAGCACTTCAAGAGGCGGGTTGTGTCGAAGTCTCTATTATTGAATTTATGAAATTATCTGGCGCTGCAATCTTTTTCGTTCTGGTTGCCTTGGCCGGGGCATCTCCCGTTTTCGCTGCCACGTTTGCTGTCGGCGAAAGCGATTTTCTTTTGGATGGCAAGCCCTTTCAGATCAGGGCTGGCGAAATGCACCCCGCCCGGATTCCTGCTGAATACTGGCCGGCCCGCCTGAAACTGGCTCACGCTATGGGATTGAATGCAGTTTCCCTTTACGTCTTCTGGAATCGAATCGAGCGCCGGCCAAGCGAATTCGATTTTACGGGCAACAACGACGTGGCTCGGTTCGTGCAGTTGGCGCAACAAGAAGGATTATGGGTCATTCTGCGGCCCGGGCCCTACGTCTGCGGGGAATGGGATTTTGGCGGACTTCCTTGGTGGCTGCTCAAAGAAAAAGATATCAAGGTTCGCAGCAAAGACGCCCGGTATCTTGCCGCCTCCGCCCGCTACCTGAACGCTCTCGGCGCCCAACTTGCCCCGCTCCAAATCATCCATGGCGGCCCCATTATCATGGTCCAAGTGGAGAATGAATATGGAAGTTTCGCGAGCGATCATCAGTACATGAATGAAATCCGGGATTTGGACCGTGCGGCCGGGTTCGATGTGCCGCTGTTCACTGCCGACGGCGGCGATGAAATGATGGCCAAGGGATCCCTGCCCACGACGCTCCCGGGGTTTAACGGCGGCGAAGGCCCCGATATTCGTAAACAGATCAGTGTATACCGCCCAAACGGCCCCTGGCTTGTTCCGGAGTTTTATCCCGGCTCGCTGGATCACTGGGGCGAACCGCATGCCCACGTTGGAACTGACGATTTGGTGCGCGAAACAGAATGGAAACTCATCCACAACGTCTCATTTTGTTATTACATGATTCACGGCGGAACTTCCTTTGGCTTCATGAACGGAGCCAACTATTCCGACCATTACCAGCCTCAGCCCTCCAGCTACGACTTCGAGGCGCCGATTGACGAGGCCGGACGCCCGACGTCGAAATATTTCTACCTACGCGAAGCCATCGCCCGGCATCTGGGGCCGTCTGAGACGATCTTGCCGGTTCCGCTAGCCAATCCTACCATGGCCATCTCCCGCATCGATTTGCCGGAAACGGCCAGCGTCTTTGACAATCTTCCTGCAGCCGTGACCTCCTCCCGGCCGCTCTCCTTCGAGGACCTCGATCAAGGTTACGGCTATGTGCTGTACCGCGCCAAAGTTGAAGGACCGGTGGACACCAACTTAAATGTGGGTGACCTGCGTGATTTCGCCGTGGTTTGCCTGGATCAGAAGCGCGTTGGAACGCTGGATAGCCGCTTTCATCAGAACTCCATACCCCTCCATGTTCCAGGCCACTCGGCGACACTTGATATCCTCGTCGAAAATTGCGGGCGTATTAACTACGGCACCCACATGGTGGATGGGCGCAAAGGGATTATTGGACCGGTGACCCTCGGAGGCAAAACCTTATCCCATTGGCAAATGTTCAAGCTCCCATTCGACAACGTTTCGGAATTCCGATTTACAAATAGCCCGGCCACCCAGGCACCATGTCTCCGCCGCGGGACTTTTGAAGTGAAACCGACTGACGATACCTTTCTGGATCTTCACACGTGGGGAAAAGGCGTTGTCTTTGTCAATGGACGCAACCTGGGACGATATTGGAACATCGGCCCGCAGCAAACGCTGTATCTCCCAGGCGTGTGGCTCCAGAAAGGAACAAACCAAATTGTCATCTTCGACGAGATTAAAGACAACCAATCCTCCCTGGCTGGACTTGTGGATCCGGTCCTGAACCAGCTTAACGAAGAAGCCGGTGCAAGGGCGAGGCCAGTGACCCAGTGAGCCATTGGGCACTACAACCAGCCTTGAAAATAATATGAAGACGCTGATAACCAAGCCGGCGTTGCGTGGCACCATGAGACTTCGTTTTCCGCTTTGTGTGCTCTCTGCGGGTCTGAGCCATGGCGCGGACGTGACGGTGGATGGTCTGAAATGCGAATACCGTCAGAATCCACTTGGCATAGACACGATGAAGCCACGCTTACTCAGTAGTCCGCAAGATAGGCGACAGGAGGCAACCCCTCTCCCCAACCCTCCCCGCGCTCATTCGTCGCTGGGCGAGGGAGAAGATCGGGTTATTGTTGCGCGCCGTGTATCCCATTCAGTGGTCCGGCGAGTCAATCGGTGTTGTTTACGCTGGCAAAGCTTTTTCCAGCACACGGACATGATGATAGGTTGCCAAATTAGCCATCACTTCCGAACCGGTCTATGAGAATGTTGAAAATATGAAAAGGATAATGCTCATGCAAATGTCGTCTCGGATCGCTGTTTTCGTTTTCGTGTTTATAAGGCTGGCCGGCGCGTCCCGGGCGACGGAACCTATCGCTCCAGATTCCGCCGTTGCGGCACAGGCCCTGGCGGCCCTCGTGTTGCCGGGCAAGGAGCATGATGTGAAGGTGGGCCAGGAACTTGATGGCGGCTATATCGTGCGGGCAGTCTCCAGCGGCGCGGCAGCGTGGCTGGCGTTGGAGATGACCGACTCGAATTCAGGCGAGATACTTTTTGCCGGCGTCGGTGGCAAGGTTACGCGCGTCAAGAAGGTATTGGGAACGGTCGGTGCTGACTCCGACCCGGCGCCGATCGTAAAGTATCCGAAGGAACTCTGGGATAAGCTGCAGACTGCAAAGAACGACTTCTTAGCCGGACAATACCTGGCGGAGAAAAACGCCAGGAATGAGGATCCGACGTTTGCCGACATCCAAAAGCTTTTTCCACCCATCCTTTATCCCGAAACCACGGTCGGAATGAATTCCTTTCCGGAAACCGTGGCGGTTGGGGCTAGTGGCTCGGTCGAGTTGAATCTAGGATTCGTAACCGGCGTCGAATTGAGTTTTCATAACTATTGCCAGCATATGCGGTTCCTGCTCAATGGCCGCGCGCCGACGCCTCTCGAATGCGAGGCGAACATCAACCGCCGCCTGCTGGGCGGGTGGATGCCGGCGACAGACTACCGCTACCGCAAGGCGGATCAACCGGCTGGCTGGGAGCAGTCCGTGATCATGGGGTACTATCAGGGCCGACCGGGGTTGTTTATCCGGTTCCGCATCGCCAATCTTGCCGACGAAGCGCAGACCATCTCCTTTGCCATTGAACCACCGGTCGGCGGTCGCTTTGAAAACTCGCCGGAAGGGTTAAAGGTTTTTGCTCCTCGGATAATGGGAGTCGAGTCTGAAAGTTTTGACAATGATCCCGAACGGACCAAGGCGTTTCAGAGGATGCTGGCGGATACGCCCAAGGCCGTACCGTTTTCCGTCAGCGTGCCCTGCCAATTAAGGGACGGCAAACCGTCCTGGCAGTTCGCATTGCCGGCCAAGGGCAGTCAGGAACTCTGTCTGTTCTATCCGGGATTCCAAGACGGCAGGTTAACACGCCTGCCGGATCGAGAGACTGCTTTGGCATTCTATTCCGCCGTCAAGGAACAGTATGAATCCTGGTCTGATTATTTAGCGAAGGGCGCGGACATCACCATCCCCGAACCCGGGTTGGAGGACATTTTTCGGGCCACTCTCTGCCGCATTCTGACCATGGCCCACGGTGACATGTTTGAAGGCGGAGCTCTGCATTACCGCGGCTTCTGGGCGTTCACCCACCTGCACGCGGTGCGTTTGATGATTGACGCCGGACTGTTCGCCAAGGCGCGGGCCTCCCTGGTTTACTTCATGGCCAATCGAATTCTGCCCGACGGCAAATTCAGGTTCGATTGGATCCAGCAAATGTATCAGATATTCGACATTGGCGAATTCCTGCAAGCCATGTCAAAATATTATTTGGCCACGGGCGACGCCGCGCTCATCCTGGAACATCAGGAGGAAATCGGCCGGCTGTTCAACCTACTGCGCGACAACCGGGCGAAATCTATTGCCCAATTCCCCGTCGGCGACCCGCGGCACGGCCTGCTCTTCAGTTCCTTCGAAAATGACGTACCGGATCAGGATTATTACTACACGAGCGACAGTCATGTGTGGTTCGGACTGCGTGACTATTCGGAAGTATTGAAAAACATCGCGGCTACCGAGCCGGGCCGTAAACTTGAGGCGAAGGCCAAGGAGGTGGCAGAGTTCGCTGACGACTTCCATCGCAATCTGCGCGCCTCATTCAACCAAGCGGGAATCATCCGCGATGCTGGCGGGAAGCCGGTGGCCTTCCAATGCGCGCCGGACATTGCGGGCGAAGGGTCGAAGTCGAAATTCTTCACGGAGGGAAAATGGATCTGGTACCGCCGATTCCAACAGCAGCCCCGCATGTTCGCGCATAGCTTCGCCAGCGATGAGGAGACTGCGGCCTTCCTCAATTTCCAAGCCGCAAACGATCAGACCATTTTGGGAGTCCGCCGCTACAAACCGGAAATACTGGACGACTTCGTCGCTTTCGAGACCGATTATCAGCGGTTGCGCTTGGATCGCGTTCGCGAATTCCAGATGAAATATTTTGCCTATCTCCAGGCGCTAACCGCGCCCGGCGTGTGGGCTGGGTACGAAGAGACCTGGTACTGCCCGTCCGAAGGCGCCAACGCCCGGGCGGTGATGCCTGACATGGCTAGAGGCATGGAAATGAACGGATACGAGGGACTCCATGCCACCATCGTCACTCCGATGCTTACCAAGCAGATGTTCTGTTTCGATGAACCCGGACAGGACGCGGTCTGGTTGGCCGCAGGAATCTCCGCCCATTGGCTCAAGGATGGAAAAGCGCTGACCGCCAGCCGAATGGGGTCCCGTTACGGTCTGATTGACTTCTCGATGACGTGGCGGGAGTCGGATAAAACTTTGACATCTCAGATTGTTCCGCAATACGGACGCAGCCTGACCGAAGTGCGTCTGCGTTTGCGCCCGCCGACCGGCAAGCCGCTCAAGACCGCCACACTTGCTGACGGCACCGCCTGTGAAATCAAAGGCGATCTGGCGATTCTGCGCAATCTGACCAAACCGACAACCATCACCGCCAAATTCGCAGAGTGACCAAGTGAAACCGGGGATGTACTATGACTTGAATCCCGATGTTCCGAACCAATCGAAAATGAAGACCATGTCCGAACCTTCTCCCGCAGTTGTCGGAACAGCCAAGACCGGCTACAATTGCTTTCTGCTTTTGGTTGCGGGGTTGGGTGGTCTGCTCTACGGCGTAGATGTCGGGATTATCGCCGGGGCGCTGCCCTATCTGGAGGCGACCTCTGGTCTCAATGCGGGCCAACTTTCGTTTATCGTGGCAGCGGTGCTGCTGGGCAGCGTAATCTCAACGTTATTTGCTGGCATACTGGCCGACTGGATGGGGCGCAAGTGGATGATGACCATTAGCGGAGTCCTTTTTGTCATCAGTATTCCGATGATCGCACTATCACACGGCTATGGGCCGCTCGTTCTGGGCCGGCTGTTGCAGGGAATCAGCGCGGGATTGATAGGCGTCGTGGTGCCGCTCTATTTGGCGGAGTGTCTGGACGCCTGCAATCGCGGTAAAGGCACTGGGATATTCCAGTGGCTTTTGACCTTGGGCATCATGGCGGCGGCCTTCATTGGACTGTACTTTAGTTACCGGGTCGATGCGGTGACCAAATTGGGGGATGCGGACAAACTTCTGGCGTTCAAGGACCATGCGTGGCGGGGCATTTTCTGGGTTTCGCTGCCGCCTGGAATTCTGTTTGTAGTGGGGAGTTTCATGGTGGCGGAGTCGCCCCGCTGGCTCTTTTGCCGAGGCCAGGCAGAGGCTGCGCGGGTGGCGTTGCTCCGCTCCAGAAGCCAAGAACAGGCGGCTGTGGAGTTGAAGGAAATGGAGATGACGGCGACGGCGGAAAAAGCCAGGTCAGCAGCCGGAGGACAGGCGCGACGGGAATCGTTGTGGCACCGCAAATACATCATTCCCTTTGTGCTGGCCTGTGTGATTCTAGCCTGTAACCAGGCCACTGGCATCAATTCGATTATCGGTTACAACACAACCATACTCCTCCAAGGTGGGCTGTCGGATTTCTGGGCGCACGGTGCCTACGTTATGCTGACCATGGTCAATTTCCTTGTCACCTTGGCCGGCGTCGCGCTGGTGGACCGCAAGGGCCGCAAGTTTTTGTTCAGCCTAGGCACCACCGGAATCTTCGTTTCGCTTTTGTGCGCAGGGATCGTGTTTCGCAACAGCGAAAGACGACGCATTGATTGCCGAGCAGCGGCGCAAGAAATGGTCACGCCGGACCAAACGCTGACGTTGACCTATAACGCGGATTCGATAGCACGCCTTTTGCCTGGCGGCAGCCCCGCAGCGACGCCGACCACGCTGGTCGTCATTTATTCCTACGGCGATTTTCGGGCGGCGACGGCGGCTGTCCGCTCCGACGATCCGGCCGCCAAGTCGATTAAAATCACCCGCGGCGCTTGCGTGAAAACCAACAAAGTGGAGGCGTTCTTTTCCAATCCGTTTGCAAGCGTGGACGCGGCCACGAATGCGGCGTTGCGGATCGAAAACGCATTGATCACGCCCGTGCCCAGCGGCGCGAACGGGTGGCTGTTGGCGCTTTGTCTTTTTGTTTTTATGGCGTTTTACTCCGTTGGCCCTGGAGTATGCGTTTGGCTGGCGTTGTCGGAATTGATGCCCACGCGCATTCGTTCCAACGGCATGAGCATTGCCTTGCTGCTTAACCAAGCGGTTTCGACCACTATCGCGGCAGTCTTTTTGCCAACGGTCGGCAAATACGGCTACTCGACCATGTTCTTTTTATTTGCCGTCTGCACCGTGGTTTATTTTATCACGGCCACGTTCTTCCTGCCGGAAACCAAGGGCAAAACCCTGGAGGAAATCGAGGAACAATTTGAACGTAAAGAATCCTGATGAATTTTCGTAACGCCAATCAATTAAACCATGAACAACGACATGAAAAGCAACCCGTCATCGCAAAACGATCCTCTCAATTACTTCCGTGGCTTTCCACCATTGGCAGGTGTCTGCTCCTTTTATGAAGCGGAACGCGTTGGGTATAGTGTTGATGAAGCGGTCACTTATTTCAAGCGCTTCCATTGGGCCATGCGCCGCATCTGGCACATCCTTATCAGCCGCATTGCCTCGGAGCGGGTCTATGAACTCAAGATGGGTTACAGCTACCATGCCCATCTACTGGCCGAGCAAATCGCCGACCTCCGTTCGCGCGTGGGCGAAATGCGCGAACCGCCATTGGGACTCGACGTATGTCCCGATGCGACGCTGGACGTTTTCTTCGACGAAATCCTTTGTGCCAGCACTACGCTGGAAACGGTCACGGGGCTTTACGCCGTCGCATTGCCGACGCTCTGCGATGATCTCCGGCATCATATTCAAACCACCAATCCGCTCGTGGACGCGCCGAGCATCCGCCTGCTCAAGCACGCTGCGGATGACCTCCATGGCATCATTACTTGGGGCAGGCAGACCATTGAGGCTGTGGCTGCCTCCTCGCCAAACGAATCCCTAACTGCAATCACCAGCGACTTTGCTAGTTACCTCGCTGCAGCCGGTGGAATTGCCGGACGCACTAAACGCAAGGGCGAAATTTCCCGGCGCCGCTCGGCCTGCTCGTTCAGTTACGATCTTGTTCCTAAGCGTGACGAACGGTTTTCTGACCCGTTCAACTCGGCGGTGAACGCGGAGGCGATGATCCATGGCGATTACCCCGACCGGATTAAGGCGCTGATGCTGCTCTACAAGCGACTTCGCGAGGTCGATGTGCCCGAAATGATGGCCAGTATCCTAATGCAGACGCCCGGCAAGCCATGGGGTTATTATCGGGACATGACGCGTCAACTCTGGGACGAAGCGCGTCACGCAATTATGGGTCAGGTCGGTTTTCGCCAACTCGGCCTCGACTGGTCGAAGATCCCGATCCGCCATGCTTGGGCCTACGAACTGAACACCATCCTCACCGCGCAAGAACGTCACGGCGTGCTTTACTTCATCGAGAGAGGACTGATGCCCAAGGCCGGCAAACAGCACGAATGGGAGGTGGCCCAACGGGCGGAGAATCATCTTCTGGCCACGTTTCAGGATTTTGACTGGGCGGATGAGGTGCTCCATGCCCGCATAGGTCGCAACTGGTATGTGAAGGAGTTTGCCACTCCTGCCGAGGCCATTGATTTCGGTGACAAAGCGTGGACCAGTATCTTCACCAAACGGCAGGATTACGCGGCCAACGGTCTGACGGCACATCGCAACTGGTGGCCGGACTTTTACCGTCATGCGTGCGATGTGCTCGGGTTGGAGTTCGATCCTCAAATTGCCGCCTACGAGGAAAACGATCTCGAAACGCGCGCCGATCTGAAAAAGATGGCAACTTCGGCATGAATACGTTGCGGACCTAGGTAAACTTGATTGTATGACTGGACTAGAACGAACTCTGGCGTTCCTCGCCGGCAAACCTGTGGATCACACGCCATTTCACCCGATTATCATGCGCTGGGCTGCGCAATACGCAGGCGTCAAATACCGCGAATTCTGCCTCGATCCCAAGAGCAAATGCCGCGCCATGCTCAAGTGCGCTGAAGAATTCGGCATAGATTGGGTAACCGTCATGTCTGATCCGTGGGCCGAGGCCACGGCCTTTGGTATCCAGGTGGAGTATCCGGAGGACAACCTGCCGATGGATGTCGGTGGCCGCCTACCCGATCCTGAAACTACAGCCAAGATCAAACCCTACAAGCCGCAGGAACACTCCCGGTGTTTAAACCGCATCGAAGAAATCCGGGTGTTCAAGCGGTTGGTTGGGGACAAATATTTTATCGTCGGCTGGGTGGAAGGCCCGGTCGCCGCCTACGCCAACATTCGTGGCCTGAGCGAAGCAGCCATGGATTTCCTCGATAGCCCTGATTTGTGCGGTCAAGCAATGGATGCTATCGTTTTGTCCGCCAAGGAATTCATCACTCTGCAAGTGCAGGCCGGCGCCCATTGTATCGGTATTGGCGACGCCTTTTGCTCGCAAATCGGACCTGAACCATACCGCCGACTGGCCTTCGAGCGTGAGAAGCAACTCGTGGAGCATGTTCACAGTCTTGGCGCTAAAGCCAAACTTCACATCTGCGGCAATACTGCGCCCATCCTGCCCGACATGATCGCCACCGGGGCTGATATTCTGGACGTGGACCACTTGGTTCCCAGCATGGCGACGTTCGCAAAATTACTTGCGCCGCCGCAGGTCTTTTCCGGCAAGACCGATCCCGTCAGTGTCATCCAGAACGGCACCCCCGCACAGATTCTGGCGAGCGTGCGCGAATGTTCCTCACAAGCTAGCGGCCGCGTCATTGTCTCGGCTGGTTGCGAGGTGCCTCCGGACACGTCGCAGCAAAACATGAACGCCTTCCGCGACGCGGCAAATCAAAATCCGTTTGTGAATAATAAATCGCTAAAAATGTGATCATCCTAACGAAACCGGTTGCTTCCGCCTCGAACCTCAAGGCCGATTTGAATCTAGGCTACGTCTGGTTTATCTGCATTGTCGCCGCGCTTGGCGGATTGCTGTTCGGGTGGGACTTTGTGGTGATCGGTGGCGCCAAGCCATTTTTCCAAGCCTACTTTCAATTGACCAGCAACGCGGAAATTGGTTGGGCAAACAGTTGCGCGTTCGTGGGCTGTCTGGCGGGCGCGCTCATCGCCGGCGGGCTGAGCGATAAGTTCGGCCAGAGACGTTTCCTGCTGTTGTCGGCCCTCTTGTTTGCCGTCACCTCGCTCGGCAACGCCCTCGCGGCAACTTTCTCCATCTTCATATTCTGGCGGCTGCTGGGGGGCGTGGCCATTGGGCTGGCCTCGAATTTGTCGCCCGTGTATATTGCGGAAGTCGCGCCGGCGCAGATGCGCGGCAAGCTGGTTTCCATCAACCAGCTCACGATTGTGGTCGGCAGTCTGTTGGCGCAAATCATCAACTGGTGGCTGGTGCGCCACCTGCCAACAGGCGCGACCGAAGACTTCATTCGCAACTCCTGGTTCGGGCAATCTGGCTGGCGCTGGATGTTCGGCCTGATTACTGCGCCATCCCTGCTGTTTTTTATCGGCATGTTGATCGTGCCGGAAAGCCCGCGCTGGCTGGCCAAAGCCGGTCGCGCCGCAGAGGCGCAAGAAGTTTTGGCGAGAATCGGCGGCGAAGAATTCGGCGCAGCGTCCCTAGCGGAAATCGAATCCACCCTGGCCAGTGAGGGAGCCCAGAAGGTGCGCTTTTCCGAATTGCTTCGCCCCAAATTGGCGAAGGTGCTTTTTCTGGGTTTGGTCCTAACGGTGTCTCAGCAATGGTGCGGCCTTAATGTGGTTTGGAATTACGCGCAGGAAATTTTCAAAGGAGCGGGCTACGATATATCTAACGTCTTGCCCATCATCGTATTGACTGGCCTGGTAAATGTCGTGTTTACCTTGATTGCCCTTGGCACGGTGGATGGCGTCGGGCGCCGGCTACTGCTGCTTATCGGCGCGGGGGGCATGGCGGCGCTGAACATCGCCATGGGTTTTTGCTATGCCACCGGCGTCAAGGGTCTGCCTTTGCTTCTGCTCGTGCTGGCGGCGGTTGGTTGTTACGCGATGACGCTCGCGCCGGTGGTGTGGGTGGTGATTTCGGAAATTTTTCCCAACCGGATCCGGGGCGCGGCGATGTCCGTGCCGGTCAGCGCGCTGTGGACGGCGTGCTTTTTTCTAACCTACACGTTTCCAATTTTGAATGCCCGTCTGGGCGCGGCCGGGACCTTCTGGCTCTATGGCGCGATTTGTGCGCTGAGCTTTATTTTCATTGCCTGCAAACTGCCGGAAACCAAAGGCAAAACGTTGGAGCAAATCGAGCGCGAATTAGCGTGAACCTTACTGACCGGCACCCGCCTCCGGCCCTTCTGCAACTGCGACCCGAGATTTCCAGGACGCCCCGCTGACAAACCTCATACTCCCGCATCCCTGGCGAATGAAACTAAACATGGCTCGTCCATGACTTCTTCATCGCGCATTGCGAAATCTGGCCGGCGGGATCCCAAGGGTTTTTCGAAAAACGCGCGAGAAGTGGAATGGATCGTAAGCGGTAAAGGAGGGTCCCCCTATTAGTTGCCGGCGGGCCGTGATAGAAACTCGGCCATGAAGCAACACCGTGTTTCTCAGAGAGGCCGCGCACCCCGCACCGATGCCGCCCAGCGCGCTCAA
>Ga0326727_10000819_pt1 | contig 123331 bp, 116 predicted proteins | sample MB2enrmetagenome_FD_207643 | JGI IMG/M metagenome (GOLD analysis project Ga0326727, IMG submission 207643) | Lab enriched peat soil microbial communities from McLean, Ithaca, NY, United States - MB29MY | ecosystem: Environmental > Terrestrial > Soil > Wetlands > Peat | place: USA: New York...
CGGTCGCCGACCGAGGGGAGCGGGGAGGTCCAGGGAGGCGCGAGCCGCAGCGCGACCCGGAGGTCGTCGACCACGACGGAGACCGCGAGCCCCTCGGGGGTCGGACGGGCGCTCTGTACCACGCCCTCCCACGGTCCAGAACCGGCCCCGGACCCAGCGACGACCGGTCTCGAGAACGCGACCCCGTCGGAGCCCGCGCGCTCGCGTAGCCAGGCCCGGAACTGCCCCGGGTTCCCGCGCTCGAGGCTCTCTCGATCGTATACGTTCTCAAAGCCGACGAAGCGGGCCACGAACGGGTCCGAGGGGTGGTCGAGCAGGGCGGGCGCGTCCCCCTGCCAGCGGACCCTCCCGTGGTCGAGGACGAGGAACGTGTCGGCGAGCGAGAAGGCGAGCGCCGGGTCGTGGGTCACGACCAGCACCGGGACCCGCTCGGTCTCCCGCAGCTCTTGGAAGACCAGGCCGAGCTCGTAGCGTGCCTGGACGTCGAGCGCCTGCCACGGCTCGTCCCAGACGATCAGTTCCGGCTCGGCCGCGAGCGCCCGGGCGATCGCCACGCGCTGCTGCTCCCCGCCGCTCAGCCGGGCGGGATACCGTCGGGCCAGCGGGGTCAGGTGGAAGCGTTCGAGCAACTCGCCGGTCCGGGCTGCCTGGTCCATCCGACCGCGGACCTCGAGCGGGAACCGCACGTTCCCTTCGACCGTGCGGTTCGCGAAGAGGCCGAGCCCCTGCGGGACGTACCCGAGCTCCCGTTCCTCCGGGAGCCAGTCGGTGATGTCGGTCCCGTCCCGGAGGAGCCGGCCCTCGCGCACCCGAACGAATCCGGCGAGCGTGCGCAGCAAGGTCGTCTTCCCGGCGCCCGAGGCCCCGAGGACGGCAACGGCCCGTCCCGGTCGGAGGTCGAGGTCGACCGGTCCGAGACGGAACGCGTCGAGCTGCGTTCCCAGCCCTTCGGCGACCCAACGGCTCACGGCCCGAGCTCCCCCCGGCGCCACGGCACCCAGCCCGAGCGCTCGCCCAGCCGGACGAGCAGGAACAGGACGAACGCGATGAGGAGGAAGAGGGAGCTCACGGCGGCCGCGTCCGCGAGGTCCCCGCCCTGGAACAGGCTGTAGATGTACACGGAGATCGTCGAGGTCACCGGACCGTTGTACGGCCCGCCGGGGAGCACGTAGATCGCGAGGATGAGGAGGCCGCCGATCTCGCTGACGGCGCGAGCCCACGTGAGGAGGAGGCCGGCGACGATCCCTCGCAGGGCGAGCGGCAGGGTGACCAGCAGGAAGACCGTGGCGCTCCCGGCCCCGAGCGATCGGGCGGCCTCGAGGACGCGCTCGTCGACCGCCCGGAAGGAGAGGTCGGAGGCGAGCACGGTGTACGGGGCGCTCACGAAGACCATGACGAGGACGACGCCCCAGATCGTGTCGTAGACCGGGAGGCCGAGCGCGGTCGTCAGCCGGTAGAGCGGGGTCCCGGGAACGACGAGAAGGAAGAAGAGGCCGAGGCCGACGAGCAGGTGCGGAACTACGACGGGCAACGCGACCAGCGACTCGACGACGGAGCGGCCGCGGAACGACCGACGGGCGAGGAGATAGCCGAGGGGGATCGCGAAGACGACGGCCGCGAGGACCGCGATCCCCGACGAGAAGAACGTCAGCCAGAGGGCCGCCCGCACCGCGGGGTCGCCGGCGGCCGAGAGGATCCGCGAGAACGGGGCATACGTGAACAGCGCGACGACCGGCAGGATGAACAGTAGGAGCAGGGAGCCGGCGAGGACCAGCTGGAGCGCGAGCCAGTAGGGGCCGGTGCGCACGCGGCGGCGCCGCGGGGGCGCGACCCCGGCGCTCACGTGAGCAGCGCGCTGGCCCACGCCGGCATTGGCGTCACGTCGGGGGCGAGGACCGACGGGACGTTGCTCGGATGATCGACCCAGCCGGGGAAGATCGGGTAGAAGGCGTTCTTCTCGGTGAGGATGGCCATCCCCTGGGGCGAGAGCAGCAGGTGGAGGAACGCCGCACCGAGCGCCGGGTTCGGCGCGTTCAGCGGCACCGTGATGGAAAACAGCACGGGGGCGGGGCCCACGCTCGCGAGGCCCCCCGTCGACGTGATGATCTTCGTCGAAAGCTTCGCGTAGTCGGCCAGCGCCGTCGTGTTGTTGGCCAGCAGACCGACGATCGGGTTGAAGTTGACGAAGTGCAGGCCGTTGACCTCCGCGTACGACTGGTAGGTGATCACGGCCGAGACGACGCCCGTCGAGAGCAAGGAGGCCGCCTGGGACTCGTGCTCGAGCTTGGTGGTGGCGGTGTTCCCGACGGCGAGGCTGCCGGGCGGCGTGGTGTAGAAGGTGTTGTACACCGCCGAGACGTTCCCGCCGTAGTAGAGCATCCCTTCGAGCTCCATGCTGAAGATCTCGTTGTAGCCGTTCGGGTCGGTCGAGGCGTTCCAGATCCCGAGCGGTGCGTTCCCCGGCGTCGTGACGTCGGCGATCAGCTTCTGGGCCCAGTTGGAGGAGCTGATCCCGGCGAAGGCGGCCACGCTGGGGTCGTAGGCGAGGACCTCGGGGGTCGTGCCGAAGACGACCTCGTAGTTCGCGTAGGCCGGCTCGAGCATGTCCGGGATGAGCCGGTAGTCGGCGACCGCGGCGACGTCGGCCCGGGCCCCGGTGGAGGTGATCGCGGTCGTGATGTCGATCGACCCTTCGTACGTCTGGGTCGCGGCGGGGGCGGTGATCCCCGGCGTTTCGTTCACGAGCTCGTTCGCTACCTGGGGGAAGAGCGTGTCGAGCGTGCCCGCGCCCAGCACCGAGAGGGTCGAGTTCTCGACGGCCGCTGGCGAGGCGGCGGGGGAGGTCTTGTACTCGTAGCCCGCGAAGAACCCGAGCCCGCCGATACCGGCGGCGACCACGATCACGACAACGACCCAGACACGCGTGGCGGCGACCATCGATGTGGGGAATTGCCACATGGCTTAAGGGTTTTCATCGGTCGACCGGCGAGGTCAGAGGTCCCGGCGTCGGTCGACCGGAAAATAGCACCGGTAGACGCGGCCGACCAGCGAGCGGGTCGGGACCGGTCCGAATCGCCGGCTGTCGCGGGAGTTCTCGGGAGCATCGCCCCGGACGTCCAGCGTTCCCGCCGGCCCGTCGACCCCTGCCACGCGCTTGACGAGCCAGCGGGCCGCGTCCTCGGGGTCGACCAGGACCACGACCTCCCCGACCCGGGGAGCCCGGTCCCGGTACGCGCGCGGGTCGACGAGCAGCCGGTCCCCGGGCCGGAACGTGGGGAGCATGCTCTCGTCCTCGACCACGACCCTTCGGCTCCGCCACCGGCGAAAACGCGAGGGCGGAGGCTCGGCCGGGCGGGCCGTTTCGCCGACCGGGGGTGCCGGCATCCTTATCCGACCCCCGGAAGTCGCCACCGCATGGCCGCGAAGAGCCCCTCGCTCGGTTTGATGGAACGCCTGTTGGACGCCGTGCATCCCCCCCGCACGGTCTACGCGCACTGCGACATCCCCTGCGGTATTTACGACCCCCACGAGGCCCAGGTCGCGGCCCTGACGGTCCTGCGGATGGACCAGCTGATCGGGGAACTCGCGGCGCCCGCCGCGGATGCGAAGCCCGAGGACCGCGCCGCCTACGTCTCCAAGTTGTCCCGGTACACCGCCGTCAAGGAGCAGCACTCCGAGCGGGTGAAGCAGGAGGTTCGCGTCATCTGGGGCGACTACTTCACCCCGGATCACGTGAAACAGTTCCCGCAGGCGCACGAGCACGTCTGGAAGATCCTGAAGCAGGCGTCGAAGACGCGGCAGGGCACCAACGTCGCGGACGCCCAGGAGCTCCTCAAGCTCGTCCAGGAGTTCGCGGAGATCTTCTGGCAGACGAAGGGCGCCAAGACCCGGCGGCAGCCGTCGCTCCAGAAGTCCGGCGGCGAACTCGTCGTCCCGGTCCCGGCATAGACCGGAGCGGGGCCGCCTGCCCCTGCGGTGACGGACACGATCGCGATCGACGGCCGCTCGCTCACCCTCGACGAGTTCCTCGCGGTCGTGCGGGGGAAGGACCGGGTGGCGCTCTCCGCCCCCTCCCGGGCCTCCGCGACCGCTAGCCGCGCGGCCGTGGAGCGGGCGGTCGCGGCCGAGCGGCCGGTCTACGGGGTCACGACCGGGTTCGGCGCGTTCTCCGACCGGACGATCCCCCGCGCGAAGGCGCGCGAGCTCCAGGCGTCGCTCGTGCGCAGTCACTCCAGCGGCAGCGGCCCGGCGCTTCCCGAGGACGTCGTGCGCGGTCTCGTTCTCCTGCGCCTCAACTCCCTGGCCCGGGGTCTTTCGGGCGTGCGCACCGAGGTGCTCGACCGGCTGGCCTCGTTCCTGAACCGGGACCTCGTTCCCTGGATCCCCGAACAGGGATCGGTCGGCGCCTCCGGCGACCTCGCCCCGCTCGCGCACCTCGCCTCGGCGCTCACGGGCGAGGGCTCCTTCGTGGTGCGGGGGGGCTCCGGGACCGAGCCGGCGCGGGAGGTGCTCTCGCGCGAAGGGATCGCGCCGCTCGAGCTCGCGGAGAAGGAGGGGGTCGCGCTCCTCAACGGGACCGCCCTCATGGCGTCGTACCTCGCGCTCTCGGTGGCCGACCTCCGAACTCTCCTCGACGCCGCGCTGGTCGCGGCGGCGCTCACCTACGACGCGCTCGAAGGCAATCCCCAGTCGCTGGACGACCGGCTCGGCGCGGTCCGGAACTCGGAGGACCACCGCGCGATCGCCGCGGCGCTCCGTGCGCTGCTGGCGGACAGCCACCTCGCGAGGACCCGGACCGACTGGTCCGGCCAGGACCCGTACACTCTCCGCTGCCTCCCGCAGGTCCTTGGCGCGGTGCGCCTCGCCCTCGGGTTCGCCGAAGGGGTCGCACGGAACGAGCTGAACGCCGTGACCGACAACCCGCTCGTCTTCGAGGGCGACGAGTTCGTCAGCGGCGGGAACTTCCACGGACAGCCGCTGGCCCTCGCGCTGGACACGCTCGCGATCGCGACGCAGTACGTGGCCGGGTTCTCCGAGCGCCGGATCGCCCGGCTCGTCCACCCCGCGCTGAACCGGGGGCTGCCGGCGTTCCTCGCCCCCGAGCCCGGCGTGAGCTCGGGGTTCATGGTCCCCCAGTACCTCGCGGCGGCGCTCGTCAACGAGAACCAGACGCTCGTCCACCCCGCGAGCGCCGCGAGCCTTTCGACCTCGGCCGACCAGGAGGATTTCGTCTCGATGGGACCGTGGGCCGGCGCGAAGCTCCGGCGGGTCCTCGCGAACTCACGCCGGGTCGTCGCGGTCGAATGGATCGTCGCCGGTCAGGCGCTCGAGCTCCGCCATCCGAGTTCGGGCGGTCGGGGCAGCCAGGCGGCCCTGCGGGCCTTGCGGGGGCTCGTGGCGCCGTGGACGGCCGACCGAAGCCCCGCGGCGGACATCGAACGGGTGTCGGCGGCCCTGGACGACGGGTCGCTCGTGCGCGCGGTGCGCGCGGCCGTGCCGTTCTAGGCTAGGCTCGAGCGAGCGGCGGGGCGGGAGCCGAGGGCGGCGTCTCGCTCGCCTTCGGGAAGCGGACCAGCTGTCCGCAGCTCGGGCAGCTGTACTCGCTCACGCTCTTGTGCCGCAGGGGAGTGCGGCACTTGGGGCACGGGATCGGCTTCGCGGTCATGTAGGCCGCGAACATCTCCTGGGCGCGACGGTCCGAGAGGGAGACCGCCGGGGTCGGCGGACCGACCTCCGGTACCGTGACGGGACTCGGGGCCGCGGGAGCGTCGGGGGCCGAGCTCCCGGCGACCGACGTGCGGGGGGTCGCGAGCCGACCGCATTCCGGACAGACCGCGAGGTTGGTCGACCCGGTCGCGAGGAGCGGAACGTGGCAGTGGGGACAGAGCGTCTTCAAGCCGCCGCTCGTGAGCACCGGGGACGGGGCCCGGGGCGCACGCAGCGGAAGCGCCGGCGGCGGAGCGGGCGTTTCGGTCGGTGGGGGCGGGGCGGTCTCCGCCACCGAAGGCGCGGTCCATCGGACCACCCGACGCGCCGGTTCGTAGACGAGCGGCGTGTTCGGCCGGGCCAGTTCGTGGGAGAGCAGCTTCTCGACCTTGTGACTGCGCCACGAGAGCGCGGCGGCGAGGCCGGGCACGCTGGTCGTGCCGAGAGAGTGGACCGTGGATCGGAGGCGTTCGAGGTCTTGGTCGGACGGACCGAAGAGGGCGACCATCCCGGCGAAGTCGCCCGTGACCAGAGAAGAACCTATCGCTCGAGCCGCACCGGGAGGGAAGGCATCGGTGGGCGACCCCTGGTCTCTTGGACGGTGCCACCAAGAGGCGATTCCACCGATGCCCGAGGCCAACTATCGATAACCCCGACCTGACTATATAGTTATCCGGCCCCCCGGGGGATGGGCGATGAGCGCGGTTGGCCCATCGGAAGCTCGGTTCTCACCGGAACCTCATTAAGCACGGACGGTACTCGACACCCATGGGACCGGGCCGACGTGCATGAGCGCCCTGGGGTCACCTCCGTCATCGTCGGAGAGTTCTCTGCCGTGCACGGAACACCGAGTTCCGATCCCGGCCGTCCTGTGGGGACGGAACGAGGACACCCGACTGTTACTCCGGGGCCTCCTCCGGCTCAACCGATACCCGGTCGTGCACGAGGCGGCAACCCTCGACGACCTCCACGGGATGCCGGCCGCCAGCGGACCGCGGCTCCTCGTCGTCGACGCGGAGACGGAGGACGGTCCCGGGTGGGAGGACATCGGGGCCGCGCTCCGGGAACATCCGGAGCTCCGCGCGATCGTGATTCTTCCCCGAGGTGCCCGGAGCTCGGAGGCGATGGCCCGGGCCGCCGGTGCACGGGCCCTGCTCTCCCGTCCGTTCGCGATCCGTGACCTCGTGACCGCCCTCCAGAGGGCGGCGGAGGACGACGGGACCCGCCCTTCCGCGCCGGACCCGTAGCGCGGTTCCCGCGCCGGAAGCGGTAAGCCCCGGGGAGCCTGCCCTCCTCGTGGAGTCTTCTATCGAGGGGTCGCTCGCTCGGGCGGTGCGCGGGTCGGTCCGCAGCGACCCGACCGCGCTGGGGCCGTTCCGCCACGACCGCTCGCACCTCGAAGGCGTTCCGGTGGCCGTCGTCGTCCCGGCCGATGCCGACGACGTGGTCTCCCTCGTGCGCTGGGCTCGACGGACGCGGGTCCCCCTCATCCCCCGGGGCGGCGGGACGTCGCTCGACGGCGAGTCGGTGCCCTCCGACGGCAGCGTGGTCGTCGACCTGTCGAGCTGGAACGCGGTCCTCGAGGTGGACCGCGGCGAGCTCTGGGCCCGGGTCGGTCCCGGCATCGTCAATCTCGACCTGCAGGCGGCGCTGCGGCCCTACGGCGTCTTCTTCCCGCCGAACCCGGGCTCCTGGACGGTCGCGACGGTGGGGGGGAACCTCGGGACCAACGCCTCGGGACCTCGTTCGTTCCGCTACGGCCCGACGCGGGCCTGGGTCCGGGCCGTGGAGGCGGTGCTCGGTACGGGCGAGCGCGCGCGCTTTGGCACCCTCGTGGCGAAGCGGTCGGTCGGGCCGGACCTCCTTCCGCTGATCGTGGGCAGCGAAGGGACCCTCGCGATCGTCACCGAGATCGCGGTGCGTCTGGCCCCCCTCCCGGCGCGCCGCGAGGGTCTCGTCTTTCCCCTACCGGCGGGAGCGTCGCTCGGCGCCGTCGCGCGCCGGCTCCGTCAGAGCACGGAGGCCGGCCTCTCGGCCGTGGAGTACATGGACCGGGCCTCGGCGGCGGTGCTCGCGGAACGCCGGACGGTCGAGTGGCCGACCGGCACGGCGCTGCTTCTCCTCGAGCTCGAGGCCGAGGACGACCGCGACGCGGCGCTTCGGCGGGAGCGCCTTGTCGGGATCCTGCGCTCCGTGGGGGTCGACCGCAGCCCGACCGTCTTTGCGGACGCGGACCATCTGTGGACGCTGCGCGGGGAGAGCAGCGTCGCGCTCGACGAGCGGACGGGCCACCGGATCCGCGAGGACGTCGCGGTCCCGCTCGGACGCATCGACGAGCTCCTCCTCCGGCTCGAGGAGATCGGCCGGGGCGCGGACGCCCCCTACTACCTGTTCGGTCACCTCGGCGAAGGGAGCTTCCATCCGAACTACGCCTGCGACCCGGCGAGCCCGACCGGCGACCGGATCCGGCGCGCCGTGCTGAGCGCCGCGCTCGCGCTCGGAGGGACGGTGAGCAGCGAGCACGGGATCGGGAGGCTCAAGGTCGATTTCCTCGAGCAGGAGCTCGGCCCGACGGCGGTCGACCTGCTGCAGGGGCTGAAGCGCCGCTTCGACCCCGACGGGATCCTGAACCCGGGGAAGCTCTATCCGCCGCTTCCGCCAAGAGAAGGCGGACGACCTTCTCCGTCGCTTTCGGGATCGGGAGCCGCGAGAACGCCCGGGGACTGACCCAGCGCCGACCCGGGCGCGCCCCCGGCCGGCCGCGGGCGCGGAAGACGTGGAGCTCGACCGTGAAGTGGCTGTAGGCGTGTCGAACGACGCCGACCCGAACGAGCCCGGTGACCCGGACGCCGGTCTCCTCGCGCAACTCCCGTACCGCCGCCGTCTCGGGCGATTCCCCTACTTCGACCTTGCCGCCCGGGAACTCCCAGAGCCCTCCGAGGAGCCCGCTCGGCGGGCGACGCTGGACGAACCAGCGGCCCGTTGCGTCCGTCAGCACCACGACCGACGCCCGAACGTGGGGGCGACGCCGGGGCGCCGCGCGCCGGGGGAGAACGGCCGGGTCGTCGAGCTCCCGGCAGGCCCGGCAGGCGAACGAGACGGGGCACGCCTCGCAGTGGGGCTCGGTCGGGAGGCAGACGGTCTCTCCGAGCTCCATGACGGCCTCGGTGAAGGCGCCCGAGGGCCGGTCCCCGAGGGCCCGCTCCAGACGGACCCGCACCGCCTCGCGACGCACGTCCCCTTCCTCCCGGGTCCACCGGGCGGCGACCCGGAGACCGTTCGCCTCGAGGGCGACCGTCGGCGCGTCGAAGGCGAGGGAGGCGACCGCCCGCGCGATGTACCGCCCGACGCCGGGCAGCCGTTCGAGCTCGGGGACCGTCGTGGGGATCCGGCCCTCCGACTCGGCGACGAGCTGCTGGGCCGCGGCGTGCAGGTGGCGCGCGCGCGCGTAGTATCCGGCGCCCTGCCACACCTTCAGGACCCGGTCGAGCGGAGCCGCGGCCAGGGCCGGGACATCCGGGAACGCCCGGAGGAACCGTTCGTAGTAGGGAACGGCCTGCGCCACGCGGGTCTGCTGCAGGAGGACCTCCGCGACCCAGAGATGGTAGGGCTCGCGGTCGCGGCGCCACGGCAGGGGGCGACGGTGCTGAGCGAACCAGCGGAGCAGCGCCGGAACGAGCGTCGGCGGGAGCGTGGAGGCCGGGGGTGTCGAACGGCCCGGCGCGCTCCTTCGCGTGCGGGAAGAATCCGGCGCCGGCACTTCGCCTCCGTGCGGCGCTAATGACGGAAGACCCGCCAGCCCGTGAAGTACATCGCGACCTTCGCCCGCTCGACGACCGCGACCACCTCGGGGTCGCGCACGCTGCCGCCGGGCTGGACGATCGCCCGAACGCCGGCCTTCACGGCCAGCTCTACGCCGTCCGGGAACGGGAAGAACGCATCCGACGCGAGGACGGCCCCCCGGGCCCGCTCCCCGGCGACCTCGCAGGCGAGCTGTACGGACTTCACGCGCGTCGGCTGGCCGGAACCGACCCCGACCGTCTGCGAACCCGAGGCGAGGACGATCCCGTTCGACTTCGCGTGACGGACGACCTTCCACGCGAACTCTAGTGCCGCGATCTCCTCCGCGGTCGCCGCGGAGGAGGTGACGAGGCGCATCTCGGACGGGAAGAGCTCCCGCCGGTCGGTCTCCTGAAGCAGGAGTCGGCCGAGCGCGTTCTTCGCGTCCCAGCTCGGTCGGTCGCGGGCCGGCACGTCCGTGCGGACGACCTTGAGCTTCGGTCGGTGGCCGAGCGGCTCGACCGACGCGGGGTCGAACTCCGGAGCGACGAGGAGGTCGACGAAGACGCCCTTCAGCGCCGCCGGGTCGCCCGGCCCGAACGGGCGGTTGACCGCGATCGCGCACCCGTAGCGGGCGACCGGGTCGGTCGCGATCGCGCGCGCGAGGGCTTCCGTCACGGTCGACGCCGTGGCGACGCCGCAGGGGGTCGCGTGCTTGACGACCGCGGCGGCGGGCTGGGAGAACTCGGCGACCGCTCCGAGGGCGGTGTCGAGGTCGAGCAGGTTCGTGAACGAGAGGGAATCCCCCTTCACGATCGTGAACGACGCTGGCACGAGACCGGCTCCGACCGGGCTCACGGCCCCGTAGGCCGCGGCCTTCTGGTGCGGGTTCTCCCCGTAGCGGAGGTGGAGGGGCTCGCGCCGGAACACCAGCTCCTCGGGGAAGCCGTCCGCGCGACCGACGTGCGGTCCCAGACCGCGCGTGATCGCCGCATCGTACTCCGTGCACCGTTCGAACGCCCGGACGGCGAGCCGCTGGCGGGTCGCGGCGGAAATGCATCCCCCGGAAGCCCGGAGCTCGTCCAGGAGCGGAGCGTACTCCCGGGGCTCGGTGAGGACCGTGACCCACGCGTGGTTCTTCGCCGCCGCCCGCACGAGCGTGACGCCGCCGATGTCGATGTACTCCTCCCGGTCCGGCGCGTCCGGATGCTCGGCGAGGTGCTGCTCGAACGGGTAGAAGTTCACGACCACGAGGTCGAACGGGAGGAGCCCCCGTTCGGAGAGCTCGCGGCGTCCGGCCTCGGTCCGCGGGGCGAGGACGCCGCCGAGGATCCCCGGATGCAGGGTCTTGATCCGGCCGCCGAACCAGGAGGCGATGCCGGTCAGTTCCTCGGCCGGTCGGACCACGACCTGGGCGTCGGCGAGCGCCTTCCGAGTGCCGCTCGTGGCCCAGAGCTCGACGCCGAGGGCCGAGAGTCCCCGCGCGAGGTCCGCCAGCCCGGCCTTATCGTCGACCGAGAACAGCGCCCGTTCGACCCGGGTCGCCGATCGTGCTTCGGACGCCACGCCCCGTACCCCCAACGGGGAGGGAGGGGGTAAGATAAGATTCGCGCCGTCCCCGCGCGGTTTTCCGGCCCGTCCCTGCGGGGCGTCCTCCGCGACGGTAGCCATTAATACGGCGACCCGAGCTAGATAGTCTCCCCGGAAGCCCCGCCATGCATCGGACCCAGAGCGCGCGTCGGACCGTTTCTCCTCGGCCCCGGCTCGGGGGGACCGCCCGCTCGGGGACGGGCCGCAACGTCCGCCGGTGGCGCCGCCTCGGGCGGCGCGGTCAGGTCGCGCCCGTGGCGACGATCCTCGGCCTCCTCCTGGTAGTGACGTTCATCGCGAACTACCTCACGACGACGCTTCCGAGCCAGATGTCGGTGAACGACCTCAACCACGAGGTCCAGGTGGAGAATCAGCTCGGGAAGCTTTCCGCGCTGCTCACGGCCGTGTCGATGACCGGGACCCAGGGCGTCCAGATCGTCCAACCGATCTCCCTCGGGACCCTCGCCGCGCCGCCGTTCGCGGGCGCCGACTACTCGGTCCTCTCGCAGGGGAACCTCACCGGACGGCTCACGGTCAGCTTCTCCGTCACCGGTCCGGGGTCGACCACCCAGACGCTCACGAACCTCGGCGTGCCCGGGGGCTCGCTGCTCGTCCACCTCCAGAACACGTACGCCCCCGCGGCGGACGTGGCGTACGACCAGGGTGCCGTCATCTACGCCCAGCCCGGCGGCTACCCGATCCTGGTCGACGCGCCGCCGATCACGCTTTCGAACGGGGCCCTTTCCCTCTGGGTCCCCTCCTTCCAGGGGCTCGCCGTGACCGAGTCGGGGATCGGCGCGGCGGAGGTCAGGGCGCGTCTGGTCAACCTCGATCAGCTCTCCTATCCCGTGAACGGCTTTTCGATCACGAGCGGGTCGACGGTCACGATCACGGCCGTCACGCCGTACCCCGCCGTCTGGATGGCCTACCTCGATTCGATCACCCCCACGAGCGTCACCCCGACGTGCACGGGCGTGCGTGGCGTCTGCTCGAGCTCGTACCATCCGAGCGGTCCGTCCGCCACCGTCTCGGTGGCGATCCCGGGCGTGACCACGCTCACGATCGATTACGCGACCTTCGCGGTCACGTTCGGGTAGTCCGGCGCCGGCCGCTACGACCGCAACCAGGCCTTCGCCCCGACCAAGGTGCCCCACGTTCGCCGCGGCGTCATCCCGGGCCCCCGACCGGTCGGGGTCGGGACCGTCCAGGCGGAGCGCGCGGCCCGGACCTCGACGTGGCCCACCTCGACGATCGCCCGGCGGCCGTCGGCGCGGATCAGACGGAACTTCACGTTCCCGAGGCCCGCCCGGTCGAGCCGGTCGCGGAGCAGGGCCTCCCAGTCACGAGAGAACGAAGGAAGGAGTTCCCCCGCCACCTCGAGGCCGAGGTAGCGGGGACGGACCGGTCTCGGCTTACCGGACGAGGTCGATGACTTCCTCGGACTCACCGGCGGCGTAGCCTCCCTTCTGTCCGAGGAGGCTCTGGGCGCGGACCCCGGTGATGATGAGGAGCACCTTGATGGTGTTCTCCATCTCGGAAGAGTTCTCGACCGAGCAGCCCCAGATGATGCGGGCGCGCTTCGAGATCTTGCCGCCGACGAGCGCCGCGGCCTTCTCGGCCTCGCTGACCGTCATCGTCGGACCGCCGATCACGCGGACGAGCGCGCCGGTGGCGTCCTTGAGCTCGACCGAGCCGAGGAGCGGCGACGTCAGGGCCTCGGTAACCGCTTCGGTGACGCGGTCGGTCGCGCTCTCGCTCTCGCCGAGCCCGATGAGCGCGACCCCGCCGTCCTTCATGACGGTCAGGATGTCGGCGTAGTCGAGGTTGACGAGGCCGGGCTTCGTCACGATCTCGGTGATCCCCTTGATCGCGGTCATCAGGACCGCATCTGCGAGCTTGAACGCGGAGTCGAGGGGCATTCGGGGGACGAGCTCGAGGAGCTTGTCGTTCTGGATCACGATCGTGGTGTCGCAGACCCGGCGCAGGCGCTCGAGTCCGTCGCGGGCCTGCTCCATGCGGGCCGCGCCCTCACCGGCGAACGGAAGGGTGATGACGCCCATCGTGAGCGCGCCGGCTTCCTTCGCGATCCGGGCGACCAGGTGCGCGGAACCGGTACCGGTGCCGCCCCCCATCCCGGCGGTGATGAAGACGATGTGCGCGCCGTTCAGGAACTGACGCAGTTCCTCCTCGTTCTCGCGGGCGGCCTCTTCTCCGATCTCGGGGCGAGCGCCGGCGCCGAGGCCCTTCGTGGCCCGACGGCCGATGAGGATCTTGCGGGGAGCGTGGATGGTCAGGAGATGTTTCGCATCCGTGTTGATGGCGCACATCTCGGCGCCCTGGATGCCTTCCTCCACGCACCGGTTGATGGTGTTCGAGCCGCCGCCGCCGCATCCGACGATCCGGATGTTGACCTTCAGCGTCTCCGCCAACTTCGCCAGCTCGGCGTCGTCGGGATTCGCATAGGCGGGCGTAGCCGGCTTCTTTTCCTCGACCAGGGCCTGGTTCTCCTGGTGTTTCGCAATCGCTTCCTGGATGATGGACTTCATCGCTATTTCCTCGCTTCCGTTTGTCAGACGAGCGTCATACGCTCCGAGGTAGCACTCTTGAGATTCGTACATAAACGTTTGCGTTTAGCGGAACTGCCTCGATAGCGGGACGTACCGACCGGCGTCCGGTGACGGCGAATAGGACGGGTTTCGCCTCCCGTGGTAGCGACGCACCGCCGCGGGAAAATCCCGGCGCGAGGTACCTTCGCGGGTGGGCCGAAGCGTTCTTGGGCCCGGGCGGGTCGGGAGGGCCATGAAGGTCCTCCTGTTCGGCGCCACGGGGATGGTGGGGCGCGGCGTTCTCCGAGAATGCCTGCTCGACCCCGCCGTGGAGGTCGTTCTCTCCGTGGGAAGGAGCGCGACCGGGGTGCGGTCGGGAAAGCTCGAGGAGGTCGTCCTGCCGGACCTGACGAACCTGGCACCGGTCGAGGACCGACTGCGAGGGTTCGACGCGTGTTTCTTTTGTCTCGGCGTTTCGTCCGCCGGGATGTCGGAGGCGGAATACCGGCGCACGACCTACGACCTCACGATCGCGGTGGCCCGGACGCTGGCGCCCCTCTCTCCGACGATGACCTTCGTCTACGTCTCGGGTGCCGGGACCGACAGCTCCGAGCACGGTCGGACCATGTGGGCCCGCGTGAAGGGGCAGACGGAGAACGCGCTCTTGCGGCTCCCGTTCAAGGCGGCCTACATGTTCCGCCCGGGGATCATCCAGCCCCAGCACGGGATCACGTCCAAGACGCGGGCGTATCGCATCGGATACGCGGTGGTCCGTCCGTTCCTTCCGGTGATCAAGGCGCTCTTCCCGAACGCGGTCACCACGAGCGAACGGGTCGGGCGTGCCATGGTCCGTGTGGCGAGGGAAGGCGCGCCGACCCCCTTCCTCGATACCCGAGAGATCAATCGCCTGGGAACGTAGGCATCGCCGCCCGGGTCGTCCCCGAGCCTCGCCGTCGTGCGACGGCGCGATGCATCCTTATGAGACGCCCCCTTCTGCGTCGGCCGTGGAGTCGTACTTCCGAGCGATCGAGTCGGCGGTCGACCGCGCGTACGCGGTCGCCGAGGCCGCGCGTCGCGAGGGGGTGGACCCCGAGCTCACGCCCGAGATCCCGCGCGCCCAGGACATGGCGATGCGGGTCGAGAAGCTGCTCGCGCACTTGGGCATCGAGGGGATCTCGGCCGAGATCCGCGCCCTGTCCCTGCAAATGCCCCGCGAGGAGGTTGCGGTCACCATCGCGCGGCGGCTCGCGCAGGACACGAGCCGGGAAGACTCCGTCGTGGCCCGCGTCGACGCCGCCCTGCGGGTCGGTCTCGCTATCCTCACGGAGGGGATCCTGGTGGCCCCGCTCGAAGGCCTCGCCGAGGTGCACCTCCATGACGGACCGGACCGAACTCCGTACATCGAGCTGTACTACGCCGGACCCATTCGGGCCGCCGGTGGGACCGCCCAGGCGCTGAGCGTGCTCCTCGCCGACATCGTGCGGCGAGACCTCGGCCTCGCCGCGTTCCGTCCGGAGCACGCGGAGGTCGAACGGTACAAGGAAGAGATCCCGTTGTACAAGTACCACCAGCACCTCCAGTACGTCCCGACCCCAGAGGAGATCGAGCTCGTCGTGCGCCACGTGCCCGTGGCGATCTCGGGCGAATCGACCGAGGGCGACGCGGAGGTCAGCGCGTGGCGCAACCTGCCGCGCGTGCCGACGAACGGGATCCGGGGCGGCGCCTGTCTCGTCATCGCCGAGGGGCTCTGTCAGAAGGCCCCGAAGCTGCGCAAGGTCGTCGAGAAGCTCGGGATCGAGGGATGGGAGTTCCTCGCCGACCTCGGGCTCCGCACGACCGATGACGAGGATTCCCGGACGCCGAAGTACCTCCAGGATTCGGTCGGGGGCCGGCCGGTGCTCGCCCACCCGAACCACCCCGGGGGTTTCCGGCTGACGTACGGCCGGGCGCGAACGACCGGTCTCGCGGCCTGCGCGGTCAACCCGGCGACCATGGTGATCCTCCAGCACTTCGTCGCGATCGGGACGCAGGTGAAGCTCGAGTACCCCGGCAAGGCGGCGGCGATGGGGGTCTGCGACACGGTCGAAGGTCCGATCGTCGAGCTCGACGACGGCACCGTGACCGCGGTCCACGACCTCGCCCGGGCGGAGGAGCTTCGTCCCCGGGTCCGTCGGATCCTCGACCTCGGCGAGCTTCTCGTGTCGTTCGGGGAGTTCCTCGAGAATAACCGGCCGCTCGTCCCCGGCACCTATTCCCTCGACTGGCATCTCGAGGAGCTGCGGGCCGCCGGGCTCGACCCCTCCGAGGCGACCCTCGGGACGACCTACGCCGCCGCGGTGGCGCTCGCGCGCCAGCACCACGTGCCTCTGCATCCGCGCTGGCTCCTCTTCTGGCACGACCTCACCAGCGCCGAGATCCGCGCGCTCGCCGAGTTCGTCGAGCGGACCGGTCGCTGGGTCGGGGAGAACCTCGAGCTCCCCTCCGACCCGTCCTGGCACGCCCCGCTCAGCCGCCTCGGCTTCCTGTTCTACCCCGTGGAGGGGGACCGGGTGCGCGGCGAGCCGGACGCGAGCGCGGGCCTCGTCGGGGGCCTTGGCCTCGAGGTCCAGGGTGAGCGCCTCGTGCGCGCCTCAGCGCTCGAGCCGGTCGACGCGGACCCCCTCCGCTATGTGAGCCGTCTCGCCGGCGCCCCCGTTCGGGCCCGGGCCCCTTCCCGGGTCGGAGGCCGGGTGGGCCGGCCCGAGAAGGCCTACCAGCGGAGCATGCAGCCGAACGTGCACGGGCTGTTCCCGGTCGGCGCGGCCGGGGGCCCGACGCGCTCGCTGCCCGAAGCGGCTCGCCAGACGATGCGCGACGGGACGCCGGTCGACCTTGGCGTGCGCTCCTGTCCGTCGTGCGGCCGCACGACGGTCTGGATGCGCTGCCCCTGCGGGACGCACACCCAGCCGACCGGCGCGGTGGCGACCCAGGCCCTCCCCATCGCCCGGCTCTGGAGCGACGCGCTCACTCGCCTGCACCTGGGGAAGGTGCCGGTCGTGAAGGGGGTCAAGGGGCTCACCTCGCCCGGCAAGGTGCCGGAGCCGATGGAGAAGGGGATCCTACGCGCCTCCCACGGGATCTCGGTCTACCAGGACGGCACCGCCCGCTTCGACCTCACCGACCTGCCGCTCACGCACTTCCGCCCCGCCGAGGTCGGGGCGGACCTCGCGACGCTCGCGCGCCTCGGCTACGCGCGCGACTGGGCCGGGGCGCCGCTCACCGACCCGGAGCAACTAGTGGAGCTCGCGCCGCAGGACCTCATCGTCTCGCGGTCGTGCGGGGAGTACCTCACGCAGTTGGCGCAGTTCGTCGACGACGAGCTCGTCCGTTTCTACAACCTCGACCCGTTCTACCGTGCCGACCGGCCCGAGGACCTAATCGGGCAAGTGGTGGTCGCGCTCGCGCCCCACACGTCGGGGGGCGTCGCCGGTCGCCTCATCGGGTTCACGGACGCGGAAGCGTGCTTCGCGCACCCGGTCTTCCATGCGGCCAAGCGGAGGAACTGCGACGGGGACGAGGACTCGGTGACGCTCCTCCTGGACGCGCTCCTCAACTTCTCGCGCTCCTACCTGCCCGAGAGCCGCGGCGCGCTCATGGACAAGCCGCTCGTCCTCACGACGCGGCTCGAGGCGACCGAGGTCGACAAGGAGGCGCACAACGTCGACGTCGGGGCCCACTATCCGCTCGCGCTCTTCCGGGCCGCGGCCGAGCGACGGCCGGCAAAGGAGGTCGAGCCTCTCCTCGACCTGGTGGGCCATCGTCTCGGCACCGACCGTGCCCTCTCCGGCTACGGCTTCACGCACGACACCGCCCGGATCGCCGGGGGCCCCGTGCGCTCCGCGTACCGGGACGGTCGGTCGATGAACGACATGGTCGAGCGCTCGGTGGTGCTCGCGACCCAGATCCGGGCGGTCGACGTGGCGGAGGCGGTGACGCTCGTGCTGAACGCCCACTTCCTGCCCGACGTGATGGGGAACCTGAAGAGCTACGCGACCCAGCGCTTCCGCTGCAAGGAATGCGGGACCTCCTACCGGCGGCCTCCGCTCTCGGGCCGGTGCGCGGCGGGGCGGTCGGGGAGCGATCGGTGCGACGGGGAGCTCCTCTCGACCGTCTACGAGGCGTCGGTCCGCAAGTACCTCCCGCTGTCCCAGCGGCTCGCGGACATCGACGGGATCACCCCGTACGTCCGGCAGCGGATCCAGATCCTCGCCGACTCGGTCGCGACGCTCTTCCCGGGAGCCACGGCCCAGACGACCCTCGACCGGTTCCGCTCCCGAGAGCGGTCGCGCACCGCCGGCGGCGAAGGCGGCGCGGTCGCATAACGAACATATAGCCCGGGGCCCGTGCTACGCCGGTCGGGCTTGTGGGGTAGTCTGGACTATCCTGTCGGCCTTCGAAGCCGACGACCTGGGTTCGAATTCGCGGGCCGGACCTGCGACGGAACTCCCAGCAAGCCCGTCCCCTAGCGGAAGTACCCCGGGGACTGCGTCGGCTCGGCGCGCTTCTCCTCTTCGGCCTTCGCGGCCTCGAGGATGTCGACCGCCAGGATCGCCGGGATCGGCACGAGGCGGACCCGGCCCTTCTCGTCCCCGTCCGACCCGTCCAGCTCGATCGCGAGCGCGCTGTCGCCGCCGATCGAAACGAGGCCCCGAAAGATGCCGGTCGAGACGATCGCCTGGTCGTCGGGCCCGGCCGACCGGAGGCGGACGTGGGAACCCGGCGTGAGCGCGATCGCCGGGCGCTTCCCGGCCGAGTTCGCGGTGCTCATCGGGACCCTCCGCGCTCGCGGCCCGCGCGGGGCGCCGGGGTCGGTTTCGGCATGGGCTCGCTCGCCTGCTTCTCGATCAATGTCTGCAAGTGATTCACCGTCTCCCGATAGCGTCGAAGGGCGTTCTGGGCGTTCGCTTCCGTGAAGTCCCAGGCACGGGCCAGGTTCCCGTAGCGCAGCCGGTATCCTTTCCGTCCCTTGCCGTCGGCCGCGCCCCCCACCTCCTCCAAGAGGTCGAGGGCCTTGAGTTTGTTGACGTGGCGGTAGACCGTCGGTTTGCTCGTCTTCAGCACGGCGGTGAGCTCGTCGACGTACCAGGCGCGCGCCGGGTCCCGCAGAAGGCAGTCGTGGACGAGCCGGTAGGCGAGGCTTTGCGCCACGGGCCCTTCCGAGCCCCGGCCCTCTTCGCCCTCGGGCAGGTAGCCGATCAGGCGCAGGAACTCCCGCAGGACCTCGTCCAGGTCGGCGATCGGCGTGAGAGGGGTCGAGTAACGCAACGCGAGTTCGAATGGCATGCGAACGGAGTGCCAAAGCCCCTCATTGGATAAAACTGCGGGGCGTCCCCGAGCCGAAATCCTACGCGAAAGGATAAGCGCCGCCCGGGCGGTAGCGTGACGCCGTGGCGTCCTACGACCTTCTCGCTCCCGCGACGGTGGACGAGGCGCTCACGGTGCTCCGGGTCTCTCCGCCGGGGGAGGTCGCGGTCCTCGCCGGCGGCACGGACCTCCTGTTCGACCTCGAGGGAGGTCGGAGCCCGGCCCGGCACGTCCTCTCGCTGCGCGCGCTGCCCTGGCGGACGCTGGTCTGGGACGGACCGACGCTCACGATCGGCAGCACGCTTCCGCTGCGGACCCTCGAGAACGACCCGGGCCTTCGGGCCCGGATCCCCGGCCTCTACGCGGCGGTGCGCGCGGTCGGGAGCGTCGCGCTGCGGCATCGCGCCACCCTCGGCGGCAACCTGGGGCGCTCGGCGCCGTCCTCCGACCTCGTGCCGATGCTCCTCGCCCTGGACGCCGAGGTCGAGCTGGTCGGACCGGCGGGCTCCCGGAGGGTGAGCGTGGACCGGTTCGTGGAAGGTTCGCGCCGAACGGCCCTCGGCCCCGCGGAGCTGATCCGCGCCGTGCGGATTCCCGAAGCCCGTCCGTCGGCCTACTTCCTCCAGCGCGTGCGCCCGTTCCACGACATCTCGCACATGGCGGTCGCGGTGGCGTATTCTCCCACCGCCCAACGCTGGCGGGTCGCGATCGCCGGCTTCCCTCCCCGGCCGATCCTCGTGCCGGAGGCGGAAGCCCTCCTCCGAGGGCCCCGCCCGGCAGCCGAGGACGTCGTCCGCGCGGCAGAAGCGCTCGCGCTCCACGCCCCGATCGTCGCGGACAAGCGCGCCTCCGAGGAGTACCGACGAAGGCTGGTGCGGCCGCTGCTCGAGCGCGGCGTCCGAGCGTGCGCTCGCGAGGGGGTCAGGGCGTGACGTCCCCTCCGCTCCGTCTCTCCGTCAACGGCCGGCCGGTCGCGGTCGAGGCGGTACCGGTCTCGGAACGCCTCCTGGACACCCTGCGCTGGCGCCTGGGGCTGAAGGGAACCAAGGAAGGATGCCGTACCGGAGGCTGCGGGGCGTGCACGGTCCTCGTGGACGGAAGCACGACGCTCTCCTGCCTCACCCTCGCGCACGAGGTCGAGGGCTCCGCGGTCACGACGGTCGAGGGAGTGGGCGACGACCCGGTCGGGGCGCGCGTGCAGGCGGCGTTCGCGGCGGCCGGCGCGGTACAGTGCGGGTACTGCACTCCGGGGTTCGTGATGGCCCTGACCGGCCTCCTCAAAGAGCGGGGACCGGCCGACGGGTTCGACGAGCTCCTCGACGACCTCGCCGGGAACCTCTGCCGCTGCACCGGATATGCGTCGATCGTGCGGGCCGTCACCGCGCTCCGGGAGGCTCGTCCGTGAGCACCTCCCTGCGCCCCGACGCCGCTGCGAAGGCCGCCGGCCGGGTCGTCTTCGGCGCGGACCTGGACGTGCCCGGCATGCTGTGGGGCGCGCTCGTCCTGGCGCCCGTGGCCCACGGTCGCCTCCGGTCGGTCGACCTTGGGCCGGCGCGCGCTCTTCCGGGGGTCATCGCGATCGGCGCGGACGACCTCGACACGCTCCTCGAAGGACGTTCGGGCGATGCCGAGCGCCCCGCGTTCCCCCGCGAGACGGTCGTCTACCGGAACCAGCCGGTCGCCGCGGTCGCGGCCCCGACGCTCGCTCTCGCGCGCGAGGCGGCTCGGGCCGTGCGCGTCACCGTGGACCCTCTGCCCGTCGTCGCGGACCTCGATGCGGTCTTTCCCGAGTGGCCCGGCTCGGAGGTCGGCCCGTCGCCGCGCATCGCGGCGCACGTCCACGCCCGCCGGGGGGACGTCGACCGCGCGTTCCGCGAGGCCGCCACGGTCGTCCGGGAGACGTACCGGACCGGGAGCGTGCATCCGGTGGCGCTCGAACCCCATGCCTGCGTCGCCGAGGTCCGCGACGGCCGTTGGACCGTGCACACATCGACGCAGAGCCCGTTCGGGGTGCGCGAGGACGTCGCGTCGATCCTCGGCCTGCCCGAGGAATCGATCGTCGTGGACGGAACGTGGGTCGGGGGAGGATTCGGCGGGAAAGGGTCGTCGCTCGTCGAGCCGTTCGCCCTGTTGCTCGCCCGGGCCTCGGGCCGTCCGGTCCGTCTCGCGCTCTCCTACCGCGAGGAGTTCCTGCTCGGCCGGACGACCCTGCCCGCGGTCGTCCGCATGGAAACCGCTGTCACGGACGGGCGGATCGTCGCGCGCCGCGTTCGGCTCCTTCTCGATGTCGGCGCCTCGCTGCCCGGCCGCGATTTCGCGACCGGCTTCTCGATCGGCTTCCTCCTGGGCCCGTACCGCGCGCCGACCTTCGAGGTCGAGGGATACGCCGTTCGGACGAACAAGCCTCCGTTCGGGCCCCACCGGGCCCCGTTCGCGCCCCAGTGCGCCTTCGTCGTCGAGTCGCACCTGGAACATGTGGCGTACGAGGCCGGTCTCGACCCGCTCGCCTTCAAGGCCGACCATCTCCTGCACGAGGGGGATACGACGCCGCTCGGCCAGAGGGTCCTCCCGTTCGGCCTCCCCGCCGCGTTCGAGGCGGCCCGGGCGGTCGCCGAAACGTGGCGCCGGGACGTCCCCGACGGCCATGGCGTCGGCGTCGGGGTCGGGTTCTGGTCGACGGGGACCGGCGCGGGCGGCGAGGCGCGCGTGCGCCTCTCCCCCACCGAGCTCGTGATCCTTCAGGGCGAGCGCGAGATCGGCAGCAGCAGCGTCCTGGTCGGCCTCGCCGCCGTCGCGGAACGACGAACCGGTCTCCCGCGCGAGCGGATCCGGGTCGAGTACGCCGACACCGACCACGCCCCGTTCGACTCGGGGGTCTTCGGCAGCCGCACCGTGGGCGCGCTCGGCGGGGCCGTCGACGGGGCGCTCCGGTCGCTGCTCGGGACCCTCGCCCAACGGGCCGGTCTCGCGCCGCCGGTCTCGCTCGCGGTCGAGGGGGGGCAGGTCGTCGTTCGGGGGGCCGGTGCCTACCGACCCGTGGCGGAGCTCCTCACGGCCGAGGAGGCCTCGGCCGGCGGTCTCTCCGCCGAGGGGAAGCACTACGGCAAGTCCGGCACGCTGGACGAGTCGCTCGTCGTGGACGGGACGTTCTACCCCTACACGGACTTTACCGGGGCGGCCCATGTCGCGGAGGTGTCGGTCGACCGGGAGACCGGGTCGGTGCGGGTCGTGCGCTACGCCGCGTTCCACGACATCGGGACGGTCCTGGACGACGCGTCGGCCCGGGCCCAGGTCGAGGGCGGGGTCGCGATGGGGCTCGGCACGGCGCTGACGGAGGAGGCCCTCTGGTCGGACGACGGCCGTCTCCTGAACGCGGGGCTGGTCGACTACCGGATACCCACCCTGGGGGAGGTCCCGCCGATCGCCGTGACGTTCGTCGAGGGGTTCGCGGGCGCCGGACCGTTCGGAGCGAAAGGGATCGGGGAGCCGCCGATCATCCCGGTGGCGGCGACGATCGCGTCCGCGGTGCGCTCCGCCTCGGGCGCGCACGTCACCGAACTCCCCCTCGTTCCCGAGCGGGTGGCGCGAGCGTTTAAGCCGTTCTGACGGTGGCGTCCGGGCATGACGCTCGCTCCCGCGGAGATCCGGTCCCTTCTCGAGCAATACCCGCGTACTCCGGTCGTCGGCACGGTCGGGTCGCACTCCGCGATCGACATCGCGGACGGGGCGGTGACCGAGGGTCTCCCGAACCTCGTGCTGGCGCAGGAGGGCCGCGACGCGACCTACGCGAAGTACTTCCGGACCGTCCGCTTTCACGCCGGAGGACGGCGCCGCGGATGCGTGGACGACGTCTGGACGTTCCCCCGCTTCGCGGACCTCGCCGCTCCCGCGACGCAAGAGCGCCTGCGGAACCACGGGGTCCTCCTGGTGCCGAACCGGGCGTTCAGCTCCTACGTTCCTCTCGAGACGATCGAGGATGAGTTCCGCGTGCCGATCGTCGGTTCGCGTTCCCTCCTGCGGATCGAGGAGCGGACGGAGCGGGAGAACTACTACACCCTGCTCGAGGGGGCCGGGATCCCGATCCCGCGGGCGATCGCCTCGCCGTCGGAGATCGACCGCCTCGCGATCGTGAAGCTGCCGCATGCGACCCGCCGCCTCGAGCGCGGGTTCTTCACGGCGGCGAGCCCGCAGGAGTTCCGGAAGAAGACGGCGCTCCTCCTCGCGCGGGGAACGATCACCGCCGACGACCTCGCGCGGGCCCGCATCGAAGAGTACGTCCTCGGTCCGGTCTTCAATTTCAACTTCTTCTTCTCCCCGCTCGTCCCGCGGGCGGAAGGGCTCGAGCTGCTCGGCGTCGACGAGCGCCGGGAGAGCAACCTCGACGGGCTCGTCCGACTGCCCGCGGCCCAGCAGCTCGAGCTCTCCGAATCCGCCCGCGTCCCCGAGTACACGGTCGTCGGCCATGGTACCTTAACGGTGCGCGAGTCCATCCTGGAGGAGGTGTTCCGCATGGGCGAGCAGTTCGTGGAAGCGACGCGGTCGCGCTACCCTCCGGGGATCTTGGGCCCGTTCTGCCTCCAGACCTGCCTCGACAAGGACGGGCACCCCACGGTGTTCGACGTCGCGGCACGGATCGGCGGAGGAACGAACGTCCACCTCGGCCTCGGCCACCCGTACGGGAACGCCCTGTGGAGGATGCCGATGAGCACCGGGCGGCGGATCGCGCTCGAGATCCGCCACGCGGTGGATGCGGGTCGCCTCGGGGAGATCGTCACATGAGCGCGATCCCCGCGTCGGCCCCACCCGCTCAGCCGATCCGTCGTACCCCGCTCAACGACTTCCACCGCCGCCACGGCGGCCACCTCGTCCCGTTCTCCGGCTGGGAGATGCCGCTCTACTACTCGAGCATCCTCGCCGAGCACAAGGCCGTCCGGACCTCGGTCGGCCTATTCGACGTCTCCCACATGGGGATCCTCACGGTGGAGGGCGGCCATGCGGCCGACCTCCTCGCGCGACGGACGACGGCGAACGTCCCCGTGCTCGTGCCCGGTCAGGTACGCTACACCTTCCTCCTCGAGGCGTCCGGCGGGATCGTTGACGACCTCCTCGTGAGCCGGCTCGACACCGGGGAGGATATCGCCCGCTCCTACCTCACGGTCCCGAACGCGGGACGGGCCGACGAGATCGAGGAGATCCTCCGCCAGCACCGGAGCCCGGACACGAAGATCGCCCGTTGGAACGGCCCGGTGGCGCTCCTCGCCCTCCAGGGTCCGAGCTCGCGGGCGCTCCTCGAGAAGCTCATGGGATGGGACCTTTCGAAGCTCGGATTCTACCACCTGGCGTTCTACCCCTCCGGTACCGGCGGGGAGCGCGCGGGGAAGCTGGGCCTTTCGTTCCCCGCCGCCCTTCGCGATTCGTTCCTGGTCAGCCGGACCGGCTACACCGGCGAGCTCGGCTACGAGCTGTTCCTGCCCAGCGAGAACGCCGATGCGTTCGCCGAGCGCCTTCTCGCCGCGGGCGCGGTCCCGTGCGGCCTCGGGGCCCGCGATACGTTGCGTCTCGAGAAGGGCTACCTTCTCTCGGGCCAGGAGTTCCACCGGGACCACACGCCGATCGAGGCGGGCCAGGACCGGTTCGTCGACTTCGACCACGAGTTCGTGGGGCGGCCGACGCTCGAGAAGCAGCGGTCCGAGGGACCGGCGGTCCGGCTCGTCGGGATCGCCCTCACCGAGCCCGGGGCGATCCCCCGTCACGGCACCCCCATCCGCGCGAACGGGGCGGTCGTCGCCCAGGCGACCAGCGGCGGGGTCTCCCCGAACCTCGGGTACGGGATCGCGCTCGCCTACCTGCCGCGGGAGCTCACCGCGGTCGGCACGCCGCTCGAGCTCGAGCTGCGCGGAGGCACGGTCCCGGGAGGCGTGGTTTCCCTTCCTTTCGTGAAGGCGACCCCGACGCGAGCGTAAATACTCGAAGTTCCCCATCTAGCGCGGAACACCGATGGCGGCCGAGACCGGGAACGGTCGCCCGTTCTTCGGCCGGGCAGAGGCGGTCGATGCCCTGTACCGGCGGTTCGAAGACGCGCGGGCGGGCAGTGGCGGCGTCACGCTCCTCGTGGGGGCGACCGGGGTCGGAAAGTCGACCCTGGTGGACGAGCTCGTCCGGAACATCCGGGCGCGCGGCACCCCGGTCCTCTTCGGACGGGCGGCCGCCCTCGACGCTCCACCGCCGTACACGCTGCTGCGGTCGGCGCTCGAGAGCGCTCGGGAGGAGCCGGCCCCGTCGGACGCGCCCGTTCCCGGGGCGCCGGGGTCGGTCAGCTTCCTGATCGGCTTCGCGCCGCGCCTCGACGACACGAGGTACGCCTCGCCGCTCCGGATCGAGGAGCGCCTCCTCTCCGCCCTCGGCGAGGCCGACGAGCGGGGCGAGTCGGTCCGGGAGCCGATCTGGACGGGGATCGCCGAGCAGTTCTTCGAGTTCACCCGACGCGGCCCGACCGTCCTCGTGCTCGAGGACCTCCACCGGTCGGACGAGCCGTCGCTCGAGGCCCTCGAGTTCGTCGCCCGCCAACTGCAGAACCGGCCCCTCTGGATCGTCGCGACGGCCCGGCCGTTCGACGCCCTCTCGGAATCCCGGCGCGCCCGGCTCGAGGCGTTCGAGACGGCCACCCACGCCCGTCGGGTCCTTCTGCGGCCGTTCACGTCGGAGGAGGTCGCGCTCTACCTGCGGTGGCGCGAGCCGGCCCGGGAGTTCACTACCGAGGAGATCGCCCGACGGTTCTCGGAGACCGGCGGGAACCCTCTCCTCTTGGAGCAGTTCGACCGACGGATCCCGCGACGGACCGACGTCCGCGGCCCCGCGGCGTCGGGAGAGACGGGAGCGACCCCGCCGACGGTCGTTCCCCCGCTCAGCGACGCCGAGGAGCGGTCGCTCGCGATCGCCTCGGTCCTCGGCTCGGAGTTCCCCTTCGGGGTCCTCCTGCGCTCCGGCGGGGAGGACGAGGAACGGCTCGCGGAGACCGTGGACCGCCTCGTCAATCTGGGGCTGCTGCTCGAACGCCCCGGCGAAGCGCTCGCGTTCGCGGACGACCGGGTGCGCGAGAACGTCTACGACGGCCTCACCGAGAGCCGACGGCGCCTCTTGCACCGGAAGGTCGGCGAAGCGCTCGAGGCGACGGGAAGCGCCGACATCTCGACGATCTACGCGCTCGCCCGCCATTTCTACCTCGGCAAGGTCGACGATAAGTCGCTGCAGTACAACCGGGCCGCGGCCGAGATCGCGGCGCGGGCGTTCTCCCCCGAGTTCGCGCGCACCCACCTCGAGCGGGCGCTCGAGAACCACCGCCGCCTGCACCCCGACGACGTCGACGGGGAGGCCGAGCTCGTCCTCGAGATCGCCGAGCAGGTCGACCATCTCGGCGAGCTCAAGGCGGCCGAGGAGATGCTGCGCGCCCACCTCTCCCGCCGCGGCGTCTCGGGCAAGCTCTCCCCCCACATCCGCGCCCTCCTCGAGCTGTACCTCGCGCAGGTGCTCACCGACGAAGGGGAATGGCACGCCGCCGCCGAGGAGACCGCCCGGGTGCTCGCCTCGACCGACCTGACGAACCACCCCCTCGTCCGCATCGGCCTCCACCGCCTGCGCGGCGAGGCGCTCTACTACGAGGCCCAGTACGCGGAGGCGCTCGCGGAGCACACCGAGGAGCTCGCCCTCGCCCGCGCGACCGGCAACGAGCGCGCGACGGCGCTCGGTCGGGTCCACCGCGCCTACGTGCTCGCGATGACGGGCCACGCGGAGGACGCGATGACCGAGGCCCGCGACGCCGCGCGGACCCTCGAGCAGCTCGGGGACGCCCGCGAGGCGGCCCAGGCCCACCTCTTCCTCGGGGTCGTCATCGGCGCGAGCCCGTTCGCCGCGCCGCGCTTCCCGGCGGCGCTCGCCGAGTTCTCCGAGGCGATCCGGCTGGCCGAGAAGTCGCACGACAGCCGCCGGGCCGGTTGGGCGCTGTTCAACCTCGCCGACATCCTGCGCGAAACCGGCCAGCTCGACGCCGCCGCCGAACGGTCGGCACGGGCCCGGGAGATCCTCGAGCGGGTCGGAGACCGGTTCGGCCTCGTCCAGTCGATGATCGTGCAGGGCAAGATCGAGCTCGACCGGGGGGAGTACGACCGGGCCGAGGCCGACCTCCTCGACGCCTATCGGCTCGTCCGGGAGCTCCGGGCCCCCGCCGACGAGGTCGACGTGGTGCTGCGTCTCGCCCAGCTCTCGTATGCCCGGGGCGACAAGGCGACCGCCCGTCGGCGCGTGAGCGAGCTCGAGCGGCAGAACCTGGCCACGTTGCGCCCGGACGTCGTCGGGGACTTCGAACGCCTGAAGAGCGCGCTCCGGACGAAGGAAGGCGGGGATGAGGCGCCCTAGCGCCGACGAGCGGGCCCTCGCCGCGCTCACCGCCCGCGCGCTCGCCGAGGACCGGACGGACCGGGACCGGACCACGCGCGCCCTTCTCGAGGGGCCGACCCCGGCCGAGGCCACGGTGACCGCCCAGGGGGAAGGCGTCCTGTCGGGCATGGCGGCGGTCGGCGCAATGGCGCACGCGCTCGGTCTCACGGTGGTCTCCGCGAGCCCGGACGGCCGACGTCTCCGTCCGGGGACGGTCGTGCTCCGCCTCCGGGGGGACGCGCGCACCCTCCTCTCGGCCGAGCGGACCCTCCTGAACTTCCTGATGCATGCGAGCGGGGTCGCGAGCGCGACCCGCCGTGCGGTCGCCGGGGCCCGCGGCGCCCCCCGACGCCTCGAGGTATGGGCGACCCGCAAGACCCTCCCCGGCCTGCGGGACCTCGAAAAGGCCGCGGTCGTCCACGGCGGCGGCCGACCGCACCGACGCGACCTTTCCGAGGCGATCCTGATCAAGAACAACCACCTCGCGGTCGTGCCGCTCCCCGAGGCGCTCCGCCGCGCCCGGGCGCACGCCGCCCCCGGCGAGCGGGTCGAGGTCGAGGTCCGCACCGTTCGGGAGGCGCTTCGGGCCGCCCGCGCCGGGGCCGGGGCCCTGCTGATCGACAACGCGACCCCCGCCCGAGGCCGGAGGATCGTGCGGGCCCTCACGCGCGCGGGCCTTCGACGCGGCCGCTGGGTCGAGCTTTCGGGCGGGATCACTCCCGAGATGGTCTCCCGGTACCGGTCGGTCGGGGCGGATGCGGTCAGCCTCGGCGCGCTGACGCACTCCGCCCCGGCCGTCCCGTTCCACCTCACGCTGCGTCCGGCCCGCTTAAGACGCATCGCGCGCTAGAACCGGCCTACCGATGTCGCTCGAGGAGGAGATCCTCCGGCTGAAGGACGAGCGGAACGCCGTGCTGCTCGCCCACAACTACCAGCGGCCCGAGGTCCAGGACGTCGCCGACTTCGTCGGTGATTCGCTCTACCTCTCCCGCAAGGCGATGGAGTCCGACCGGGCGGTCATCGTGTTCGCGGGCGTTCGCTTCATGGCGGAGACCGCGAAGATCCTCAACCCGACCCGCACGGTCCTCCTCCCCGACCTGAAGGCCGGCTGCGGGCTGGCCGACTCGATCACGGCCGAGCAACTGCGGACGTGGAAGGCCGAGCATCCCGGCGCGGTCGTGGTCGCGTACATCAACACGTCCGCCGACGTGAAGGCCGAGGCCGACTACTGCTGCACGAGCTCGAACGCGATCAAGGTCGTCGAACAGGTGCCGCCGGGCAAGGAGATCCTGTTCCTGCCCGACATGTTCCTCGGCGACTACGTGCGGCGCCGCACCGGCCGCGCGATGCACCTGTGGGTCGGCGACTGTCCGGTCCACGCGAAGCTGCGGCCGGAGGACCTCGTGCGGGCCCGGGCCGAGCACCCGGGCGCGCCGGTGATCGCGCACCCGGAGTGCGGCTGCGCGACCCAGGCGCTCCCGCACGTCGACCGGGTCCTCTCGACCGATGGGATGGTCCGCTACGCAGAGGAGACCCGGGCGCCCGAGGTCCTGGTCGCGACCGAGGTCGGCATCCTCCACCGGATGCGCAAGCTGAACCCCACGACCCGGTTCGACCCGATCGACGCCGGGGCGATCTGCCCGTACATGAAGGAGATCAGCCTCGAGGACGTCCGGGACTCACTCGCGCTCAACCAGTTCGCGATCGACGTTCCCCTCGACGTCGCGGCGAAGGCGCGGCTCGCCCTCGAACGGATGGTCGCCGCGTAGGCCGCGGCTACAGGTGCGCCAGCACCGGCCCGAACTGGGCCACGAACAGTAGGTAGGCGTCCCAGAGCAGGAGGAGCGATCCCAGGAAGACGACGCCGACGGCGAGCCAGGACGGCTTTCGGGTCAGGTAGAAGTGGGGGCTCAGCGGGTTGAGCCGCGTCGAAAGGAACGAGCCGGCCGCGATGAGAAGGATGAGCCCGAAGAAGCCGGGGGCGAGGAACGTGTACCGGCCCAGAACGAGGCCCACGATCACGACGACGACCGCGACCGGGATGGCCGCGTTCGACCGACGGGACTCGGCCTCGACCTCGGCGGCGCGGCTCGGGCGGGACGCGGGCGGCCGCACGTAGGGGCGCGGATAGACCGACCCGTCCGACACGGAAGCGGCTCTTCGCCCGCGGTAAATGAACTCCCGGGTGCAATCGCAGCGTCCCAGCGTGGAACCGATGTATAAAAAGGGGGAACCGCTCCCGTTCCTCGTGATGGAGCCTTCCCATCGCCGCTCGGAGCCGGCAGGGTCCCCGCGGCCGCCCACGCCCGGCGAGCGTCGTCCCCGGGGGCGGCTTCCCGAGCCCCCTCCGTTCCGCGACCACCCGTCCGGGGTCCCCCTCGCGTGCGCGAACTGCGCGAGCGCGATCGCCGCGAAGACCGCCCCGCCGATGTGCTGGGGGTGCGGGCGCCCCCTCTGCACGGAATGCTACTGGCGCCACGGCCTCTCGCCGGCGGCGCATCGCTGCACGAGCTGTCTCGCGCGCCGCCCGTCCGACTCCCTCGCGATCTCGGGAGCTCGTTCGGGGTCGAGGGCCCAACTTATCGCGAAGCCGTAGACCGGCGCACGGGGGCACCGCCCGACGATCCCCGGACGCGGACCTCCGTCGGTCCGGCCCCGGCACGACGGGCGAAACCGAGCGCGATCGGCGCGGTCGGGTCGTCCGGCGGTGCCCCGACACCCGTCGGCACGGCGAGCGGGACCCGGGATTCGCGCGCGAGACGGGCCGCGGTCGAGTCGAGGCGCTCGGGCCCTGGGCCCACTTCGACCGCCGCACCGACCGTCCCGGCCCATTCCACCCAGCGGCGCACGGTTTCCGGGCTCCCGCCGCCGGCCGACCCGACGTGGGCTACCAGGAGCGGCGATGGACCGCCGGGATCGGTCGCGGTCGGCTCCCCGGCGGCAGCCGTGGGACGGACGATCCGGTACTCGGCGGCCGCACCCCGGAGGGTTGGGGGAAGGGCGCCGGGCCCGGTCTCGATCGCGCGACCCACTTCGAGCCCGCGACCTCGCGCCGTTTCGAGGGCCGCGAGCGTCGCCGCGGGCAGCGAGAAGGACCGGCCGTCCGCCGCGACGCCGGCGACGATGACCCCGAGGTAAGAAAGGCCCCGGGTCCGCGCGTCGAGGAGGAGGCGCGAGACGTCGGCGGCCGTCGCGCTCGGGGGCAGGTGGACGTGGAGGTCGCCGGTGAGGTCCTCCGCACGAACGAGCGGAGGCACGACCCCCCGAGCCGCGGCCTCGATCTCGCCGCGGTCCTCCCGGAGCTCGGGCGGGATCCAGGGAAGGCCGAGCGCTCCGTAGACCTCCTCTTCGGTCCTTCCGCCGACAAGCTCCTCGCCGCGGAAGACGCCGTACTCGTTGATCTTGAGACCTCGGTCGCGCGCGATCGATCGGAGGTGAACGTTGTGGTCCTTCGAGCCGGTGAAGTACTGGAGGGCCGCCCCGAACGCGACCGGCGCGACCACCCTCAGGTCGACCTGGAGGCCGTTCGTGAGCAGGACGGTCTCCTTCGTACCGCCCCTCAGGCGGACCTCGCGGACCTCGGGCAGGGCCGAGAACGCGTCGAAGACGCGCTCGGGCTCCTCCGACGTCACGAGGATGTCGAGGTCCCCGACCGTTTCGCGCCGGCGACGGAAGCTGCCCGCGACCTCGACCGTGTCGGTGCGCGCGCGCCCGCGCAGCGCCCGGACGATCCGCTCGGCGATCGGATAGACCGATTCGATCGGCGCTCGCGCCGTCGCGGCGGGCGAGGCGCGCGCCGCGGCCAGCGCCGTGCGGATCTGGTCGATCTTCTTCGGCCCGAACCCCTTGACGGAGTCGAGACGGCCCTGGTCGATCGCTCCTTCGAGCTCCGCCGGGCCTTCGATCCCGAGGTCAGTCCAGAACCGACGCGCGGTCTTCGGTCCGAGCCCGGGGAGATGCATCAGTTCGACCAGGCCGGGCGGGACCTCGCGCTTCAGACGCTCGTAGTACGAGACCTGTCCGGTCGTGAGATACTCGCGGATCTTCTCCGCGATCGCCTCTCCCACGCCGGGGATCGTCCGGAGCTCGTCGCGGGCGGCGAACTTCGCGAGGTCCTCGGGCAGCGTCTCGATCGACCGGGCGGCGCGCCGGTACGCCTCGGGCTTGAACTTCTCCCCGAGGACGTCCAGGAGGTCCGCGATGTTCCGGAAGACCTCCGCGGCCTCGGCGTTCGAAGGCATCGCGGGGGTCAGGGGGCGCCGGAGGGTTAAGGGATTGGGGCGGTCTCGGGGGGGTCGAACGCGGGGTCCGGAGCCGGTGCCACGGAACCACCGAGCGAGGTGGTCACGGCACGAGGCCGGCTCCGAGGTCCATCCAGATCCGGTAGCCGACGATGTGGAACCCGACGCTTTCGTACAGGCCCCGTGCGGCCGCCCGGTCCTCCCGGACGTAGAGGGCGACCTGGGCTCCGGTTCCCTCCGCGGCCCTGACCGCCGTCCCGAGAAGGACGCGGCCCCATCCCTGGCCGCGGGCCGTCGGTTCGACGTAGACCCCGCCCAGGACCCAGACACGGGGGAGCCGCACCTCGGCCCGGACGACGCCAACGAGCCGGTCGCCGTCGAACGCTCCCCAGGCCCGCTCCACTTCGGGGTCCAGGAACGGGTACTCGGCCGCGACCGGGTCGTTCTGTTGCCGGCTCCAGACCGCTAGCCGTGGCAGGTCGTCCCGTAGGAGCGGTCGGACGACGGGAGCTCCCACGGAGAGGCTGAGCGGGTGCCCGGAGTCCCGGGTGTACACGAGGAGGTGGGAGCGACGGCCCGGTCCCCGCGCTTCCTCTACGATCGGAGCGACCGTGGGGGGGACGATTGCGACGCACGGACGCGGCGGCAGCATCGGAGCCAGCGAGCGGACCTCAGGCCCCTCCCCGAACCAGTGCACGATCGGCGTCGTCGGGTGTCCGAGCCAGACGAGGAGGTAGCCGACGGTCGTCTCTCCCTGGACCGCCGAGAAGAAGCGGATCCGTCCCGGATTCCGGTCGAGGTCCCAGAGCGCGAACGCGTGGGTGATCGGGTCGATCGCGGCCACGCGTTCGAGCCAGGGCCGGTTGATGGTCGGCCGGACCTCGATCGGGGTTTCGGTCACAGCCCCCCGGAGACCTTTCGGCTAGTTAGCGATGGCCGGCGGGGCTGCCGGACGCAACCGTAAATCCCTACGGAGGGTCGCTCGCGCGTGCACTCCCATCGCCCGACGCCCGAGTTCCCGCATCACCTCGAGGCGCTCTATGCGGGCTTCGCGTTCGAGCGGTCGGTCACCGACGACCCGATCTCGGTGCTGCGGCCCCTCGCGGGGGACCCTCAGCGCGCCGAGGTAGCGGGGGTCTTCGGCTCCACGCTGGCGATCGGGAACACCACGGCGATCCGCGGGGCGATCGGACGCCTGGCCGACCTCGTGGACGGGGACCTGGCCCGCCTCATAGACCCGGCCTGGTCGAAGGAACGGTCGAAGGCGCTTCGGGCGTTCCGTCATCGATGGATCCGGGGCGACCAGCTCGACCGTCTCGCCGACACGTTGACGGAATACTATGCCGAGCATCGGTCCCTCGAGACGGCGTTCCTCGCCGGCTACGAGGGCGGGGGTTTCGACCACGGTCTCGACGCGCTCGCCCGTACGCTCCGGGGCGTCGGTCGGGCGCCGCCCGGCTACCGGGCGCTCTTCCCCAGCCCGCTCGACCCGTCGGCAAGCCCGTGCAAGCGCCTCACGCTCTTCGTGCGGTGGATGGTCCGCCCGGGATACCCCGATTTCGGGATCTGGACGAGGGTCCCGACGGGAGCGCTCAAGGTCCCGCTCGACCAGCACGTTCACTGGATCGCCTATCACTTGGGCCTCACCCGCCGGCGCACGCGCTCCTGGGCAGCCGTCGAGGAGGTCAGCGAGGCGCTGCGCCGGATCGACCCGATCGACCCGGTGAAGTACGACTTCGTCCTCTGCCACACGGGGATCTCGGGCGACTGCCCGAAGGAGCGCGACCTCTCGGTCTGCGGTCCCTGCTCCGTTCGGCCGGATTGCCTCCTGTGGCGGCACCGGGGGGTCGCGAAATGACCCCGAGCGGACTCTCCGTTGACGCGGGCCTCCTCGTCCGGTTCCGCGAGGGCGGGCAGGCGATCGCTTGGCGACCTGCCCGGTCCCGGGCGCGCGCAGCGAAAGCCCGCCGGGCCCGGGTCGCCCATCTCCACGACGAGGAGGCGCGCGTCGAAACGTGGGGTACCGAGGCGAAGGGCGGGGTCGAGGTCGACTCCGGACCCCTCGGGGCGCTCGTGCTCCTGCTCGAGATCGACCGGAGGGGACCGCCCTCCGCCCTCGGGGCACGGGACGCCGGGCGGAATCCCGCGTTTCCCTCCGGATCGATCGTCGCGGGGTGGGGTGGGGAGACGGTCTCCGGGGATTCGACCCCGCGCCTTCCGGACCTCGTCGAGCTCGCCCGCTACGCGCTCGCCTAGACCCCTAAGTAATAATAAGTCCTAATCATTCGGTTTCCTAATCATTAGGAGCCCTCATGGTCGCGACGCCCTCCCTCGAAGCGCCCGCCGTCAAGTCGAACGATGTCGTCCAGCTCGTGGGCCTGGTCCACGGGGTCGTGCGTTCCTCCCTTCACCACCTCCATCCGACCCTCGCGAAGGAAAGGATCACGATGGGCCAGTTCTGGGCGATCCACACCGTGTCGAGCCTCGAGGCCGCGTCCGTCAGCACGGTCGCCCGGTACCTCGGGGTCTCCGCCCCGACCGTCTGCGCGAACCTCGACCAGCTCGAGGCCGCCGGGCTGGTGCGGCGCCACCGCTCCGAGCGGGACCGGCGCGCGGTCGAGCTCTCGCTCACGCCGCGCGGCCGCCGGGTCGAGACGCGGGTCTGGGATGCGATCACCCGGGTCATGGCGAAGGCCGCCCGTAGGTCGTCACCCACGGACGTCGCTGCCGCCGTGCGCGTCTTCCGCGAGATCACCCTTGAGCTCGAGCCGACCGGCCCGATGGATGGGGAGGGCCTATGAACGGGTCGTCCCCGATCCTGACCGCCGCCGGCACGCCCTACGACCCGCGCAACGCGCGGGGCGCGCTCATCGTGCTCGCCGTGATGGCGCTCATGGTCACCTACGTCGAGACGATGGTCCTGCCCGCGTTCAAGTCGTTCATCGTCTTCTTCGACGGGCCGCCCACGACGACCGTCGTCTGGATCATCTCGGCGTACCTCCTGGTCGGCACTGTCGCGACACCGATCTTCGGGAAGCTCGGCGACAAGTACGGCAAGAAACGGATGCTGATGATCGTCATGTCGCTCTACGCCGTCGCGGTCAGCATCGCCGGCTTCACGCCGAACATCGGGGCCGCGTTCGGGGTCGACCGGGCGAACCAGATCTACGTGCTGATCGGGGTCCGGGCGTTCCAGGGCCTCGGGATGGGGATGTTCCCCCTCGCCTTCGCGATCCTGCCGGAGGTGTTTCCCGCGGCCCGGGTCGGCTCGGCCCAGGGGGTCGTCTCGGGGATGTTCGCGGCCGGAGCCGCGCTCGGTCTGGTCGGCGGAGGCTACATCGCCTATCAGTTCGGCTGGCAGCTCACCTACCACACCGTCATCCCGGTCGCGGTCATCCTGGTGATCCTCGCGTCGATCTACCTGCGGGAGTCGCCCAACCTCTCCCCGAAGCCGATCGACATTCCCGGCATCGGGAGTCTCGGCGTCGCCCTCGCGATGGCGATGTTCGGGATCACGGAGGGGGTCTACTGGGGCTGGACGAGCTTCTCCGCGGTCACGTTCGCCGGAATCCCCTGGGGGGTCCCGGAGTTCTTCCTCCTCGCGCTCGTCTCGATCGGGTTCTTTCTCTACTGGGAGCCGCGCGCTAGGACCCCGGTCGTCTCGTTCAAGGCCCTCAAGGAGCGGAACATCTGGATCTCGAACGTCAACGGGGTCATCGTCGGCCTCGGGATGTTCCTGATCTTCGTCACTCTCACCATCCTCGTCGAGTACCCGATCTCCCCCGGCTTCGGATACGATGAGTTCCAGATGGGGCTGGTCGCGCTCCCCTCGGCCCTCGGGATGCTGGCCTTCGCCCCGCTCTGGGGCCGCTGGGTCGGGCGCTTGGGACCGAAGCCGGTGATGATGATCGGCTTCTCGGTCATGGGGCTCGGCGCGCTCGGACTCGTCCTGTTCCACTCGTCCATCGTCGAGCTGATGGTCTTCGCCATCCCGTCGCTCGTCGGGAACGTCGCGGTGCTCATCGCGATGTCGAACATCATCGTGCTCTCGGTTTCACCGAAGGACCTCGGGATCCAGACCGGGATGAACCAGACGTTCCGGAACCTCGGGAGCGCGGTCGCGCCGGTCCTCGCGGCGGCGATCACCGCGAGCTTCACGACCGCGCTCGTCGTCGGCCCACCGCCGACCCCGACCGTGAGCGTCTATTCGGTCACCGGCTTCGAGGTCCTGTTCGGGATCGTGTCCGGGACCGCCCTCCTCGGATTCCTCCTTTCCCTCGGCCTGCGGAACTACCGGTTCCGGACGGACGGGAGCCGCACCGGGACCCCATCCTCGGACGAGCCGGCCGCGCGCGCCGAAGAGACGACGCCCGCGGTTTCCGCAGACCCGACACCGTAGCGGCGAACGGAAGCCGTTCGGTGCGTTCGGTCTACGAACAGCCGCTCGTGGAGCCGCAGACGGTGCACGCGTAGCAGGTGCCCGAGCGGACCATGATCCCACCGCAGACTGCGCACGACGGGGCGTCCTCGCTCGTCGAGCCGGTCGCCGACTCCGGGGTGAACGCGTCCAGCGGACGGGTCTCGAACTTCACGGTCTGGGCCGGTAGCGCGCCGCCCTTCCCGGTGGCCGAGGGCGTCGGGAGGTGCCCGTTGCCGTTCCCTTCGGCCGGTCCCTCGAGCCCGATCGCGCGGCGCTCCTCCTCGGTCAGGAACTCGAGCGCGAGCCAGCGCGCGACGTAGTCGGGGATCGACTTCGCGAAGCGGATCTTCGGGTTGTTCGTCGCCCCGGCGGGCTCGAAGCGCAGGTGGGCCAGCTTGCGGACGAGGTCCTTCAACGGCACCCCGTGCTGGAGCGCCATCGACATCGAGATCCCGAGCGAGTCCATGAGGCCGTTGACGGTCGAGCCCTCCTTCGTGACCCGGAAGAAGATCTCGCCGGGACGTCCGTCGGGGTACAGGCCGACCGTCACGTAGCCGTCGTGGCCGCCGACCGAGAAGTGGTGGGTGATCGCCTTGCGCTCGTCGGGCAGGCGCTCGCGCGCGGGACCGCGGGGTCCGACCGGCGCGCTGGTCGCCTTCCCCTTGCCCGTCTCGAACGGCTGGGAGGCCTTGCAGCCATCCCGGTACAGGGCGACCGACTTGATCCCGAGGCGCCAGGCCTCGAGGTAGATCTTCTCGATGTCCTCGACAGTCGCCTCGTTGGGGAGGTTGATCGTCTTCGACGCCCCGCCCGAGAGGAACGGCTGGACGGCGCCGAGCATCTTCAAGTGGCCCATCGGCAGGATCGTCCGGACCCCTCCGGCCGGGGCGAGCGCGCAGTCGAACACGGGGAGGTCCTCGGCCCGGAGGCCGGGCGCTCCCTCGACCGTCCCGGACTTCTCGATGTGGCCCGTGATCGTCCGGATCTCGTCAGTGGAGTAGCCGAGCGCGTGGAGACCGTCCGGGACGGTGCGGTTGACCATCCGCAGCACCCCGCCGCCGACCAGGTTCTTGACCTTCACGAGCGAGAGCTCCGGCTCGAGGCCGAGCGTGTCGCATCCCATCAGTAGGCCGATCGTCCCGGTCGGGGCGATCACCGAGATCTGGGCGTTGCGGTAGCCCCAGAGCTCGCCGGCCTTCACGGTGTCGTGCCAGCGGTCCACGGCCGCCTGGGCGAACGCGGTGAGGCGGGTGTCGTTGAGCGGAATCCGCTCGGAGGCCTTCGCGTGCTTGCCCATCACGCGCAACATCGGGGCCCGGTTCTTGTCGAACCCGGCGAACGGCCCGACCCGCTTCGCGATCTCGCTCGACATGTGGTAGCCTTCCGCGGAGAGGAACGCCGACACCGCACCCGCGAGCGTGCGGCCGGGGTCGGAGTCGTAGGCGAGCCCGTAGTGCATCAGGAGCGCGCCCAGGTTCGCGTACCCGAGCCCGAGGGGCCGGAAGTCGTGGGAGTTCTGGGCAATCGGCGCGGTCGGGTAGCTCGAGGCGTCGACGATAATCTCCATCGCGAGGATCATCGTACGGACGGCCTGGCGGAACAGCTCGACGTCGAACTGGCCCTTGCCGTCCAGGAACTTCATCAGGTTGATCGACGCGAGATTGCACGCCGTGTCGTCGAGGAACAGGTACTCGCTGCACGGGTTCGAGGCGTTGATCCGACCGGAGTGGGGGCACGTGTGCCAGTCGTTCGTGATGTCGTCGAACTGGACGCCCGGATCCCCGCATCGCCAGGCGGCGTAGGCGAGCTTGCGCCAGAGCTCGCGCGCCCGGTAGGTGCCGGCGACCGCGTGGTCGGTCCGGTTGTACGTCTTCCACTCTCCGTCCCGGATCACCGCCTCCATGAAGCCGTCCGGGATGCGGACCGAGTGGTTGGCGTTCTGGTAGGCGATCGAGGCGTACGCCGAGTCCGGGTCGGTCCCGTCGAAGTTCGCGGAGTAGCCTTCCCGGATGAGGGCGAGGGCCTTGTCCTCCTCGCGAACCTTGCAATCGATGAAGTCGACGATGTCGGGGTGGTCCATGTTGAGGATCACCATCTTCGCGGCGCGGCGGGTCGTCCCTCCGGACTTGATGACGCCGGCGAGCGCGTCGAACGCGCGCATGAACGAGACGGGCCCGGAGGCGATCCCGCCGCCGGCGAGCTTCTCGTGGCTGCCGCGCAGCGGCGAGAGGTTGGTCCCGGTACCACTACCGCCCTTGAACAGGCGGCCCTCGCTGGTCGCGAGGGCGAGGATCGAGTCCATGTCGTCGACGATCGACTGGATGAAGCAGGCCGAGCACTGCGGGGGGTCGCGGACCCCGACGTTGAACCAGACGGGACTGTTGAACGCCGCCATCTGCTGGACCATGAGATAGGAAAGGCTCTCCTCGAGGGTGGACGCCTCGTCGACGGTGTCGAGGTACCCGAGCTCGAGCCCTCGCTGGGAGATCCAGTGGCAGACGCGGCGGACCATCCCATCGATGGAGTTCTCGCGTCGCCCCTGGATGATACGGAAGTACTTCGACGCGGCGATGTTGACGCTCGTCTCCGACCAGGAGGTCGGGGCGTGGATCCCCTTCTGCTCGAAGATCACCTTGCCTTCGGCGTTCTTGATGACGGAGTCGTGGCTACGCCACTGGACCGTATCGAAGGCGGTCTTGCCGCGGGGGACGAGGCGAGGTACGGGAATCGGTTCGCGTCCGATGCGGGAGGCCGATCGGCCAGCCAGCTCGTCGGATACGGGCACCGCGCGCCTCCGTTGTACGGCCATAGGGGTTACTTCCTGGAGAGTCGAGAAGGTCTCGTTTTCCGTTGTGCTATACCATCGCGCGGAGCTATCCCGACTGCGGCCGGTGGTCGAAACGCCCTCGGGAGGAGGCCGTTTCTCGCCGGTCGGCGGTGGTACAGGACGCGGATGGTGTCGCTCGGGACACCTCGAAAACCCTCCGGGTGGCGCCAAGCGTAGTCTGCTATAAGTCTGCTTGGTTGGAAATCCGCGCGATCCGCGCGAAAGCGCGTCGGTCGAAGCGCTCAACCCGTTCCTGCGTAAGAACCGTTGCGCGTTGAGGGCCACACTCGCGATCGGGAGACCGCCCCGGACGGGAGTCGCGTCGGGGACCTCCGAGACTCTTGGCCTCCTCCCGATGACGCGGGTGCGCGCACTCTAAGTAGAGGGACCGCGAGCAGGTCGTCGATGGCCTCCCCCGAGGGCCGGCCCGTCCTCGCCCGCACGGTCGCCTTCTTCCGCCGCCACCCGGTGCTTCTATTGCTCGGGCTCACTCCGGGGATTCCGGAGTACCTTTCCGGGTCGAGCTCCGTCGCGCTGATCGTCGTGTCTCCGGTGGTCTTCTTCCTCTTCCTCGGCCTCAATCTGGGCCTTTACGGTCCGGGCGTCCTCCTCCTGCGGGAGGCGTGGATCCGCTGGGGCAAGAGCTGGGGTTCGCTCCTCTTCTTCGGCGCCGCCTACGGTCTGCTCGAGGAAGGGACGGCCCTCAGCACGCTCTTTGACCCGAACGCCTCCGTCGTGTCCGGCCTTGGGCATTACGGACGCTACGCGGGCGTCAACTGGGTCTGGCTCATCGGAGTCCTCGGCGTGCACATCGTCCTGAGCGTCGGGGTCCCGATCCTCCTCCTGGGGCTCGCGCTGCCCGAGACCCGGGGCCGGTCGCTCCTATCGAAGCGGGAGACGGTCGTGGCGGCGGTGATCTACGTCGTCGACATCGCCCTCCTCGCAGTCATCTCGAGATACTGGAGGGTCCAGCCCGCCTGGCTCGTCGGGGCCGCCTTGGTCGCGATTCTCCTCTGGGTCATCGCGGTCCGGCTCCCGCCCGGGTGGCTCGACCCTCCCCGGGAACGACCGACGCTCGCGCCCCGAGCGTTCTTCTTCCTCGGACTGGCCTACTTCCCGATCCTCTTGATCGTGCCTGGCCTCGGAGAGACCGCGCACTGGCCGGCCCTCGTCACCGGTGCGGTCGACCTCGCGCTTTCCGCGCTGCTCTTCCTCGCGGTCCAGAGGACGATCGGCCGTCGGGCGAACGAGCCGCAGCTGATCCTGCTCGCGCTCGGGATCACCCTGCCGATCGCGCTCTTCGGTCTCTTCAGCCAGGTCGGCCTACCGGTCGTCCTCGGGGTCGACCTCGTCTACGGTCTCTTCTTCTACACGCTCTGGCGACACTACCGACCGGCCCCCGCACCGGTCCCGCCGCCCGCGGTCGTCGCGAGCTAAGGGTCCGGGGGAGGCGGGCGCACCTGCATCGTGCACGGCATGAGCACGCCGCAGTCCCCGCAGAAGAGCCCTTCCTCCGCGACCCAGAGGAACGCACCGCAGCGCTCGCACTTTCGAGGGTCGTCGGGGTCGTTCCGGCAGACCATCGCGGGAGCTCCCGGACGGCGGAGCGACTCCCGGTATTTGCACTAGGCGTTGGTAACCCTAAAGAAAATGGGGAAATGGGGACCTCGGGTCGAGGTCCCCCGGAAAGGGTGGGCCTTCTTCAGGCGTTCTTCATCTTGGCGCGGGAAACGAAGCCCTTCTTGTCCAGGAAGTACATGTAGCCATCCTGGCGGGTGATCTTCTCCGTCCCGACGCGTCCCTTCTTGCCGGACTTGTTCAGCTTGGTGGGGGTCTTCCAGAGGTACCCGTCCTTGCCGAGGTAGTACAGGTATCCCTTCTCTCGCTTGATCTGCTCCTTGCCTACGCGCTCCGCCATGTTTGGCGACCTCAGCCGGCGAGGAGGAAACCCCTCCTATTTAGATGTACTGACGGAGTTACGGCGGAGAAATCGATTTTCCCTGACGATAAACGAGCGTCGGAATCGCGTCGAACCGGTACCCGAGATGGTCGGACGACGGGAGGTCGAACACCGAGAAATCGGCGGGGAAGCCGGGAACGATGCGGCCTGCGTCCTCGAGTCCCGAGGCGTGCGCGGCGTTCACGGTGGCCGCGGTGAGCGCCTCGGCCGGGGTGAGGCGGCCGCCGTGGACCGCGTGCGCGAGGACGAGCGGCATCGAGGTGACCCAGGAGTTCGGAGAGCAGTCGGTCCCGAGGGCGACCGGGACCCCGGCGTCGACCATCTCTCGACCGGGGCTGCGCCGGGCGCTCGACGAGGCGAACGCCGTCACGGGCAGCAGCACGGCGGTGACACCGCTCTCGGCGAGTCGGGTCCGGTCGGCGGGGGTGGCCTCGAGCAGGTGCTCCGCCGACCGCGCGCGGAGACGCGCGGCGAGCTCGGCACCGCCGGAGAGGACGAACTCCTCCGCGTGGACCTTTACCTCCATCCCGAGCGCGAGGGCGGCCCGGAGGATCCGTTCGGATTGCGCGACCGTGAAGAAGCCCGGCTCGCAAAAGACGTCGCAGAACCGCGCGAGGCCCTCGCGCGCGACCGCCGGTAGCGTCCTTCGGACGATCCGGTCGACGTAGTCGTCGGGGCGGTCGCGGTACTCGGGCGCGACGGCGTGGGCCCCGAGGTACGTCGGCACGAGCCGGAGACCGGAGCGTCGGGCGAGCCGGGGGGTGAGGCGGAGCAGCCGTAGCTCGCCCTCGTAGTTGAGCGCGTACCCGGACTTCACCTCGACCGACGTGCTGCCTCCCCGTGTCATGGCCGAGAGGCGCGCGGCGGTCTCGGCGAGCAGCTCGCGGTCGCTTGCCCGGCGGGTGGCCCGGACCGTGGAGTAGAGCCCGCCGCCGCGACGGGCGATCTCCGCGTACGAGGCTCCCGCGACCTTGAGCGGGAGCTCGAAGGCGCGGTCCCCGGCGAAGAGGACGTGGGTGTGGGCGTCCACGAACCCGGGGACGAGGGTCCCTCCGCTCCCGTCGACCGTTCGACCCCGGGGGCCCAGCCTCACGTTGCGGGCGAGCGAGCGTTCCGGGCCGACCCACACGAACCGACCGTCCGCGACGGCGACCGCGCCGTCCGGGATGCGCCCGACCTCGCCCATGGCCGCCCCGACGCGCGGGACGGGGCCCGACGCGAGCGTGACCACTTCGGCGAGGTTCGTGACCACGAGGTCGGCGCGGATCATGGCTGGAGGATGAGATGGTCGAGAAGGTCGCGTGCGACCTGCGAGCCGGGGAAGACGAGCCGAGCCTCCTCTCCGAGGGGTTCGAGCTCCTTGTAGCGCGCCGAGAAATGGGTGAGGAACAGCGCGGAGACCTCCGCCGCGCGGGCCAGGTCGGCGGCCTGCCGGGCCGAGGAATGACCCCATTCGTTCGCCTCTCCCTCGAGGTCCTGGGCCACCGTCGATTCGTGGATCAGCAAGGTCGCCCGCTGGGCCAGCTTGCGCACTTCCTCGGACGGGGCCGTGTCCCCCGAGTAGACGACCGAGCGGCCGGGGCGCGGGGGCCCCATCACGTCGGAGGGGTGAACGACCCGGTCGTCGACCCGCACGGGGTCCCCTGCCTCGAGTCGGGCGAAATCCCGGCCGTGGATCCCCAGGGACCGGGCGAGCGCTCCGTCGAAGCGACCGCGCTTGGGGCCTTCCTCGACGCGGTAGGAGAGGGCGGGCACCGGGTGCACCGCGGGAGCGGTGCGTACCGAGTACCCGTCCAGTTCGACCGACGTCCCCGGAGCCAGGGAGTGTACCTCGACCGGGAAGCGGAGCGTGAAGTAACCCATCCGGAGCGCCCGTCCGACCATCTCCTCCGCGTCGGGCGGCCCGTAGATGTCGAGCGGCTCCGTCCGGTGGTTGAGCGACATGCTCTGGATGAGCCCGGGGAGACCGAGGAAGTGGTCCCCGTGGAAGTGCGTGAGGAAGATCCGTCGCACCCGCATGAACGAAGCGCTGGACTGGAAGAACTGTCGTTGGGTCCCCTCTCCGCAGTCGAGCAGGATCAGCTCTTTCTCGAGGTCCAGGGCAATCGCGCTGGCGGACCGCTCCTTCGTCGGCCACGAACCGGCGGTCCCGAGGAAGGTCACCCGCATCGGTAGGCCGCACCTTGTCCCGGATAAAAGGCCGATGGGGGGGTCGGCGGAGTCTCTGGGTCGTGGCTGACGGGGGCAAAAACGGAAAAGGGGTCACCCGTTCGTCGGTCCGTGGTCGACTGGGACCGGGTCGAGGAACTGAGGTCCAAGGGGTGGGACTGGGACCAGATCGCCAAGGACCCGAAGGTCGGGTTCCACCCCGACGCCTCGATCCAGGAGCCGGGCCGGGCCCTCCGGGGACTGTACCACCGCCAGCGGTCACGGGACCGTCGACACGAGACCCCGGCCTCCCGACCGAAGAAGGAGGCCGAAGCGCGGGAGCGCCGGTGGAACCTGACTCGGATCGGATACCTTCTCGTCCCGATTTTCGCCATCTGGTTCGTCCTCGCGTACCTCGTCCCTTCGCCGGTCGGACTGATCCTCCCGGCGATCCCGTACCTCGCGCTGGGACTGGCGGTCGGGGCGTTCATTCTGCTCTTCGGCCTCTGGCGGTCCAGCGGGCCGCGGTGGTCGAAGACGCTCCGCTCGACGCTCGTCGTCGGGGTCGTCCTCGGGTTGGTCATCACGGGAATGATCGCCCTGGGAGGGTTCCTCTTCTTCGGCTGCCCCTACCTTCCGTCCACGGCCTCCGCCACGAACCAGCCTGGGCCGGGCTGGGTCTCGTACCCTGCCGCTGCTTGGCATGATGGCGGTCGTCCGGTGGTGTACTTCTACGGAGCTACCTGGTGTCCCTATTGCTCGGCCAGCAGCTGGGCCGTCTGGAAGGCCTTGACAGAGTTCGGAACCGTGACGGGCGCGTACACTTCGTACTCATACGGTCCGCCCGAAGGGATCACGTATGTTCCCGAAATGGTCCTGGCGAACGCGCAGCTCTCGTCCTCGACAGTTTCCTTCCAAGTGAGCGAATACGTCGCCGGCTCCGACGGCACGTTCCCGACCACGTCCAACTGCTATCAGTCGGCGTACGTGAATGCGTACGCCGGCGGCGCGATCCCGTTCGTGGTCGTTAACGGCCAGTACGTTCACGCCGGTAGCTCGCTCATCGACCCTTCCAGTCTCCAGAACTGGGCCGGTACCGGGGCCGCCACGGTCCAGAGCGCGGTCATCAACGAGAACACCGCCAGCGGGTCCCCCTGGCTGGTCATCCAAGACCAGGCATGGTGGATGATGGCGTTCATGGCGAAGGCATCGGGCGAGTCGGTGACCCAGCTCGCGAGCGAGTATCACTGGTCTTCCGCCACCGCAGCCCAGGTCAACGCGGACGTCCAGGCCATCCATTAGTCTCGGGAGGGGACCGTGCGAACGCGCAATCTCCGCAGTTTCATCTACGCCTCCGGTGGACTCGGTCTCATCTTCTCACTCTTCACCGCGCTCGAGATCTACGAGGCCTCGCTGCGTAACCTCTGCACGTACAACTCGTTCTTCTCGTGCGGTGCGGTCGATTCGAGCGGGCACACCACCACCTTCGGGGTCCCCGACTCCCTGATCGGGATCCTGGGATTCATCCTGATCCTCGTGATCGCGGGGATTGCCGAGAGCCGTTCCGCCGAGCGGTTCTGGCCCTACCTTCTCGTCTTCGTGACCGCCGCCGGGACGGTCGCGTCCCTCTACTTTCTCTACGTCCAGCTCGTGGTCATCGGCGCTTTCTGCGTCATTTGCGGAAGCGCCTACGTCTTCGGCTGGCTCACCTGCGGCGGGGCGATTGCGCTCGCCCGGCGAACGTCCGGCGGTTCCTCCCCTCATGGGAAACCGCCGACGGGCGACCCCGTCCTCTGAACCCCCCCGGCGATCGTGCGTCCCGGGCCCGGAGCGTTTCCGGTGCCGGACGCGGTGGCTCCGGAGTCGCTCCCTCCGGGCCGGCATCGGTCGACGAACCGGGCGGGGACCCCGCGTCGAACGGCGCGTCCCACCGCTCGCGCCGAAAACCGGTTTCTCTCTCGGTCGGACCGTCCTATTTTGACGGATTAGGTTATATATCGAACCTTTCTCGGGCGCCCGGGTCACCCTATGCCGACCGATTTCGAAACGCTCTCCGCCGGTCTCGCGATCGCGGGGGGCCTCATCGCGACGGGCCTCGCCCAATCCGGCATCGGCGCGGTCGGGATGGGGGTCATCGCCGAGAAGCCGGACCGGTTCGGCCAAGTGCTGTTCTTCTTCGTCATTCCCGAAACGCTCTGGATCGTCGGATTCGTACTGGGAATCATCCTGTTGCTCGGGGTCCTGTAGACCGGAACGACCCGACCATGACCCTCGAGGACCTGGTCGAGGAGATCCGACACCGGGGCGAGGCGGACCTCGCCCGCATCGAGGAGGAATCGGCCCGGGAGGCTAAGGCGATCGTGGCGTCGCGGGACCTCCAACTGGCTGACATTCGCTCCGATAGCGAGAGGGCGATCGCCACCGAGGCCGCGTTCGAACGGACCCAACGGGTCGCCGCGGCGAAGCTGAAGTCCCGCCGGAGACTGTACGAGGTGCGGGAGGCGCGACTTCTTCGCTCCCTCGCGGAAACGCAGACCCTGCTGAAGGAGTATACAGAGTCGAGCGAGTATCCCGTCACGTTGCGACGCATGGTGGGGGTCGCCACCAGCACCCTCGGCAAACAGCTGAAGATCACCGGACGCGCCGAGGATGCGGCCGTCCTCGCGAAGGTTGCCGGGAAGTCGTTCGACCCGGCGCCTCAGCCGATCCTGGGCGGCCTGATCGCCGAGACCCCGGACGGAAGGCGCCGGCTGAACCTCTCGTTCGACGAACTGCTTCGGCTCAACGAGGACCGGCTGCGGGAACTCCTCGCCTAGCGGTGGGACCGTGAGTGCGGTAGTCTCCCCGTACGCTAGCTCGCTCGGCTGGCTGAAGGCGGCGTTCCCGACGTTCCTGAAGCGCGAGGTCTACCAGGCGCTCCTCGAGGCGAAGGACGTGGACGAGTTCACCAAGGTCCTTGACCCGACGCCCTACGGGCCGGCGCTGGCCCGGACGCGCGCGACGCACTCGGGGGTTTCCCTCGTGGAGATTGCGCTCAACCGCACGCTGGTCCAGCGGAACCGAAACGCCTACCACCGGACCCCGTACGGGGGCCAAGCGGTCGTCGCCGCGTACCTTGCGCGGTGGGACATCCAGAACATTGAGCTGATCCTCTCTTCGAAGGCCCAGGGCCGCTCGGTGACGGAGACCGAGGACCACCTGGTATCGGCCCGGGATATCCCGGCCGGGTTCTACACGGGGCTGATCGGACTCGATGACTTCCGCATCCTGCTGAGCCAACCGTCGCTCGAGGCGACCGTGGCGGCGCTCGTGAAGTACGGGTACGGGGGGACGATCCTGCCCTTCCTCGAGGAGTTCCAGCGGACCCGGAACATCTTCCCGATCCTCCAGGCGCTCGACAAGGAGTACTACCGCAGGGTGCTCAGCGCGGCCCGGTTCGTCCAGGGGGACGAATGGATCCTCCACGCGTTCCTGCAGAGCGAGCTGGACGTGCGGAACGCCCTCATCCTCCTGAAAGGCAAGAGCATCGACCTCCCGCTGGACGCCGTGCTCACGCACTGGATCGAGGGCGGTACTCTCTCGGTCGGCCAGGTACCGGCGCTCTATGCCGCCACGGGGGTTCAAGAACTGGTCCGCCGGCTCGCCTCTCGCTGGCCGTCCCTCGGGAAGGTCGTCCCCCCGGAGGCGACCCCGAAGGATGGGGAGCCGGAGAGCCTCACCGGCTTCGAGGTCGCGATGCAACGGGACCGGGCGGTCGTCGAGCTGAAGCGGCTACCGCTCTACCCGCTCTCCGTGAATGTGATCTTCTCGTACCTTCTGCGAGTGGAGCTCGAGTGGAGCGACCTGCGTCGGATCGTTTTTGGGCTGGTCTACGGACTGCCCGCGTCGCAGGTCGAGTCCCTGCTGGTGTCGCACCGGCTCAGCGGCACCGTGTTCTAGCGCGGCGGAGCGGCGGGCGTCGCCCGGTCGCCCCCCACGGACGAGACCGTATAGGTCCGCCTGCCTCCGAACGGCCGGAACGGTCGGCCGTTGCCCGTGTAGTACTCCGAGAAGTGCTCCACGAAGATCAGCCGGGCCGCTTGGATGCCGGGCTCGAACACGCCGAGGACCACGTTGAACGCCTGGCCCATCACGAGCACCAGGGCGGCCAAGAGGGGCCCGATCACGACGCCCATCCCGCCTTGCCAGACGTCGACCGCGAGAGTGTTGACCACGATGGCGAGGACCACCGAGGCGAGCAGGATCCCGGCCAGTCGCGTGAAGGAAAGGATGTGGCTCACGATGTCGATCAATCCGAGGGCCCCGAACATGCCCTCGCCGACGAGCAGCATCACGACCCCGAGCACCAGGCCGACGAGCGAGAGGTCGGTGACGAGGTCGAACGGGGGAGGGAGCGTGCGGTAGGTGAGGATCTGCAAGCCGAACCAGCTGATCCCCCAGGCGAACGCGATCCCTCCGACCTTGGTGACCACGCCCCGGTAATGGTGGCGGTAGTACTGGTTCAGCGCGCCGAGGGCGAACCCAAGGGTCACCATCCCGAGGCCGATGAGCCCGGCGACCTTGAGCAGGAACCCGATCTGGTGGAGCGGGTCGGCGAGCGGGGCCGTGCCGAACAGGTAGTGGAGCATGTGGAATCCGAAGAACTCGTCAAAGACGAGGCCGAGCGCGATGGCGAGGATGCAGCCGGGGACGAGCGTCCAGGCGAGCTGCTGAAGCCCGCGGGGGGTCATGATGAGCTTGACGAAATTCCGGCCGGCCCGCGGCAGGTGCCGGGCGCCCGGGAAGCCGCGGATCATCCAGATGCTGACCAAGAGGATCGTGAGGCCGTAGCCCCAGTCCCCCAGCATGATGCCGAAGAGGATCGGGAACATGATGGCGAAGATCAGGGTCGGGTCGTACTCGGTGGATTGCGGTAGCGAGTAGAACCGGATGAAGAACTCGAATCGACGCACCCCGCGCGGGTTCGTCATCAAGGTGGGGGGTTCGTCCTTCGTGGGGGGCTTGTAGAAGAAGATCCGGCCCCGGGTCGCTTCCTGAAGGGCGGCCTCGAGCCGCGGGACGTCGCGGGACGGCACCCAGGCCTCGAGCGCGAACGTCGAGCGTCCCGCCCCGAGCTTCCCGATGACCTCCGACTTGCGGTTCTCGATCTCGAGGGCCTCGGCAATCTCCCGCACGGTCGGATACCACTCCGCGGCGATCGCCCGGAGTCGGGCGGCGACCTGACCGCGTCGGGCCGCGATCTCCTCCTCCCGCTGCGCAATCCGGACCCGTTCCTCCCTCGGCGTCCCCGAGAGCCGGGGGACCGCGGTCAGGCGGACACCTAAGGACTGGCCGGCCCGGGAAAGCGCGTCCGCCCCCGCCGGGCGCAGCACCACGAGGAACCGGACGAGCAAGGGGTCGGAGGCGCCGATGATCACCTGGGCGTCCGCCACTTGGGGCAGGGCCTCCTGGAAGACCGAGAGCGGTCCCGGGGACGCCTCCCCATAGAACGCGAGGAAGTTCTCCGACCAGAGGTACTTCAGTGGCTCGTTGTAGAACGAGAGGTTGTCGAGGAGGGTCAGCGTATCTCGGACGTCCTTCTCCTGGGTGACGAGCTGGTCGTCCTCACGCTTCAGAGCGCCGACCTCGTCGTCGATCGTCAGTTGATCGGCCGCGGCCAGCACGTCCTCGAGGGAATCAAAATGGCGGGGAGGCGCGGAGCCCACCGCGGGCAGCGCGCTCATCAGACCACGGATCCGCAGGTTCTGGCTCGCGGCGCGCTGGCCGATCTCCGAGGCGTGCTCCGGTGCGAGCTCCGACATCGTCCGCGGGGAGAGGGGTTCTACCTGGGCCACCCGCAGGTCGTGGAGGACGGTCAGGACCCGGTCCTCGTCGTCCCGGAGGGCGAGGAAGCCCACCTTTTCCATGTGGGCCGGTCGGAGCAGCATCCGGGGTCTCCTATGATTCCACGAACGGACCGAGCACGGCGGAGAGCACTTCGCGCGGTCGGTCCTGGGGGCGTTTTCCATCGGGGCGTGCGATGGCTTCGGCCGCACGCTCGCCTTCGGCGAGGATCTCGGCCACCTCTCGCTCTCCCTCGACCCGTGCCTCCTCCAGCGCGCGGGCCCGAGCCGTTTCGACGTCGGCGTGGGCGGCCTTGATCGCGGCGGCGGACTCCTCCTTGAGGCGAACTAGGTTCTCCTGCGAGGAACGGCGCGCGGCTTCGAGCTTCAGGTCCCACTCGGCCTCGACCGTCTTGACGCGCTTCAAAACCTCGAGCGGCTCGTCAACCCCAGGAGCCGGGACCACCGCGGTCTTGTCGACCATCAGAATCCTCCGAGGAGCTTCGTGACCACGACGATGAGCACGAGGAAGGCGGCCACCTTCACCCCCAGGCTCACGAGCTGGAGGGTGGTCCATCGGCGAAGGGCCTCTTCAGGCAGCAACGGTAGCCGCCTCCTGGTCCAGTTTCCGCTTTACGGTCTTCAGCATGGAGAACGAGTCCCGTTCCATCTCGTCGAATCGGAACTTGATGTACCGGACCGCTTCCTCGAGCCGGGGGATCAGCACGTTCTCGATGACGTTGGCCCGGCGCTTCGTCTTCTCGATCTCGCGCAGCAACCGACGCATGGTGTTCTCCTGCTCCGCGATGTCGAGCACGACCTGGTAGACCCCTTGGAAGTGACCGATCGACTCCTGGATCGACGTGGAAAGCTCGAGGAGTTCCCGCGTGGCCACGGGCGCGTAGCCTCGGCGGTCGAGGCGGGGCGTGCGTACCCCCATCACGTTCTTCGTCGAAACGCCCACCGGCCGAATGTCGGGCAGGAGCATCGCGATGTTCTCGAGCCGGGTCGGTCCCTCCATCATCTCCGCCATCCGGATCGCCCGGTAGGCCGGGGCGTTCTTCGCCTTTAGTTCGTCGCGAAGTCGCAGCGCCTTGCGCGAGATCGAGAAGAACTCGACGATCAACGCCGAGCGCTTGAGCTTCAGGAGGTTCAGACCCTTCTTCGCGACCACGATCCGACGGCGTGTGCGCAGGAGCTCGATGCGGGTGGGACGGATCTCCTCGTCGACCAACGACAGCTCCTATCGGACCCTAGACTCCCGGGCCCATGCGAGAGGATCGGGACTTCGGCGAACGCTTGACCGGCTTCAGGTCGGAATCCGTCAGGTCGGTGAGAATGTCTCCCCCCGACCCGAGGCTCTCCTCGCCCAACCGGATCCCATGGTACTTCGCGATGAACTCCGGGCGGATCCGCTTCAGCTCCGAATCCGGTAGGTCCGAGAGGATCTTCCACGCGATCGCCAGGCTCTGGTCGATCGTGCGATCCTCGTCCGGCCTCTGGTTGACGAACTCGTTCTCGAACCGGTCGGCCACCTTGAGGTAGGTACGGTCGGTGGCACTGAGCGCCTCCTCCCCCACGATGGCGGAGAGGGCCCGCTGGTCCTTCCCCGTGGCGTAGGAGGCGAAGAGCTGGTCCGCGACCCCGCGGTGGTCCTCGCGCGTGCGGCCCTTTCCGATCCCCTGGTTCATCAGACGCGACAGGGACGGTAGCACGTCGATCGGGGGGTAGATCCCCTTGCGCTGGAGCTCCCGGCTGACGTAGACCTGGCCCTCGGTGATGTAGCCCGTCAGGTCCGGGATCGGGTGGGTCACGTCGTCCCCCGGCATCGTCAGGATGGGGAGCTGCGTGATCGAGCCCTTACGGCCGTGGATCTTTCCCGCCCGCTCGTAGATCGTCGCGAGGTCGGTGTAAAGGTACCCCGGATACCCACGGCGACCGGGCACCTCCTCCCGGGCCGCCGCCACCTCGCGCAACGCCTCGCAATAGTTCGTCATATCGGTCAGGATGACCAGGACGTGGAGGTCGCGCTCGTACGCGAGGAACTCGGCCGCTGTGAGCGCCATCCGCGGCGTCACCACGCGCTCCATCGACGGGTCGGAGGAGAGGTTCAGGAATACGACCGCTCGCTCGAGCGCCCCCGTCGACTCGAACTCCTTGAGGAAGTAGTTCGCCTCCTCGCTGGTAATGCCCATCGCCGCGAAGACGATCGCGAACCCCTCGGTGGAATCCCTCAGCTTGGCTTGGCGCACGATCTGGGCGGCGATCTGGTTGTGCGGCAACCCGGCGCCGGAGAAGATCGGGAGCTTCTGGCCCCGCACGAGCGTGTTGTTGACGTCGATCGTGGAGATGCCCGTTTGTATGAACTCGCTCGGCTCCTCGCGCGAGTAGGGGTTCATCGCGTTCCCCACGATCTCAAGACGGGCCTCGCTCACAATCTTCGGACCTCCGTCCCGGGGCTGTCCGAGCCCGTCGAACACCCGACCGAGCATCTCGTCGGAGACGGGCAGCGTGGCGACCTCACCCATGAACTTCACCGACGTCTCCTCGACGTTGATCCCCATCGTCGGACCGAAGACCTGAACGATCGCAAGCCCCTTGCGCGAGTCGAGGACCTGTCCCTGGCGGCGCACTCCGCTCGGGAGCATGATCTCGACGATCTCCCCGTAGGCCGCGTTCGAGACGTCCCGCACAAAGATCAGCGGTCCGGCGACCCGGTCGATCGTGCGGTAATCCACCGGGACCTTGGACGCGCCGGACGCCGGTGCTTTGTCCTTCGCGAGCATCAGCTCCCCCCGGTCTCGATGGCCTTGACGGCCTCGGTCATCTCGAGCTCCAGTTGGCCGAACTGGGTGGCCAGTTCCCCTTCGGGGATCCACTTCATGCGAGAGAGCTTCGTCCGGACCGGGAGCTTCAGCATCTGGGTGATGGTCGCCCCGCGCGCGACGGCTTCTTGCTCGCGGTCGGCGAACGCGAGGAGCGTGCGCAACATCCAGAATTGCTTCTGAATCGACGTGTAGGTGTCGACCTCGTCGTAGGCGCTCTGCTGGAAGTAGTCCTCCCGGAGCATCCGGGCGGCATCCAGCACCGCCTTCTCCCGCTCGGGCAACGCGTCCATGCCGACCAGTTGCACGACCTCCTGCAGTTCCGACTCCTTCTGGAGCAGCTGGAGCGCCTTTTGACGGAGCGGAACGAACTCCCGCGAGAGGTTCGCGTTGTACCACGGCTCGAGGTCCGCGATGTACAGCGAGTAGCTCTGGAGCCAGTTGATCGCCGGGAAGTGCCGTCGGGACGCGAGCGAAGCGTCGAGCGCCCAGAACACCCGGGTGACGCGCAGCGTGTTCTGGCTCACCGGCTCGGACGTGTCGCCGCCCGGGGGGGACACAGCGCCCACGACCGTGATGGAACCGATGCGGCGGTCCGGAGAGAGGGTGACGACGCGCCCGGCCCGCTCGTAGAATTCAGCGATGCGGCGACCGAGATACGCGGGATATCCCTCCTCGCCCGGCATCTCTTCGAGGCGCCCGGAGATCTCGCGCATCGCTTCCGCCCATCGACTGGTAGAGTCGGCCATCACGGCCACGTCGTAGCCCATGTCGCGGTAGTACTCCGCGATGGTGATCCCGGTGTACACGCTGGCCTCCCGGGCGGCGACGGGCATGTTGGAGGTGTTGGCGATCAGCACCGTCCGCTCCATCAGCGGGCGTTTCGACTTCGGGTCCTGAAGTTTCGGGAAGGTGGCGAGCACCTCCGTCATCTCGTTGCCCCGCTCGCCGCATCCGACGTACACCACGATGTCGGAGTCGGCCCACTTCGCGAGCTGCTGCTGCGTCACGGTCTTCCCGGAACCGAACGGTCCGGGAATGCACGCGGTCCCTCCTTTCGCGACCGGGAAGAACGAGTCGATGACCCGCTGGCCGGTCACTAGGGGGATGTCTGGGGGAAGCTTCTGAATGACGGGCCGGGGGACGCGGACCACCCATCGGTGGGAAAGGTAGAGCGGGATGGTGCCCGTGGCGGTCTTCAGCGATCCGATGGGATCGCGGATGGTGTACGTGCCGCTCGTGAGCTCGAGCAGAGTGCCCGAAACGAGCGGCGGCAGGAGGATCTTGTGCAGGATGAGTGGCGTCTCCTGGACGGTGCCCAGCACCGTCCCGGGGGTGATCTCGCTCCCCACGGCGGCGGTCGCGGTGAACTCCCAGCGGGCCGTCTCGTCGAGCGGCGGAGCGACCGTCCCGCGGGTGATGAAATCGCCGACACTCTTCTGGATGACGTCGAGGGGGCGCTGCACGCCATCGTAGATCGACTTGAGAAGGCCGGGTCCCAGCTCGACCGTGAGGGCCAGACCGGTGTTCTCGACCGGGTCGCCCGGGCGGATCCCCGTGGTGTCCTCGTAGACTTGGACGGTGGCGGCGTCGCCGATGAGGCGAATGATCTCTCCGACGAGGCCAAGGGACCCGACCCGCACGACATCGTACATCTTGGCTTCGGTGAGCCCTTCGGTGATCACCACCGGTCCGGAAACACGTGCAACCACTCCCGTCATCTTTTCCTCCTAGCTCGGCAGGTCGAGCGTGACCCCGAGGACCCGCTTCGCCAGCGCGCTCAAACTCTCGATCTCGAGCTCGCCGGTCGGGGTCGGGACGAACACCACGAGCGGCGCGAGCGACGTGTCCGCGTGCTGGCGCTGGGCCTCGCTGAGGCGCGCCCGGATCGACTGGCTCGCGATCACGAGGTTGTAGTCCCCTCCCGTCATCACCCGAAGGAACTCCGACACCGCGGTCTCGGGGGTCACTTCGATCACGTCCTTAAGCCCCAACAGGCGGAACCCGATGGCCAATTCCCGCTCGCCGAGAACGACAGTAGGACCCGGCTCCTTCGGTGCATCGGGCACGGCCTCCTCGGCGGGGGTTTAGCCTATTTAACAATACCCCCGGGAGAGGCGTTGCGAGCTCTCGGGCCCGCCGACCGGAGCGCTACTTGTAGGTCGAGCTGTGGACGTGACCTTCTTCGTCGGTGATCAGGATGCACTCGCCCTCGCACTCGAACAGGCACGCCTCGCACACGATGCAGTCCGGCCCGTGGATCGACACGGACTTCTCGCCGCGGAACTGGAACTTCGCGCCGACCGTCGGGTCGTCCACGAGGTCGGGGAACTGGTCACGGGGCTTGAGCTCGAAGACGTTGACGGGGCAAACGTCGCGGCAGTGGGAGCAACCGGTGCACTTGGCGAGTTCGATGTCGACCAGGACCACGGTACTGTCCCCGCGCGTCCACCGCCCCCGAGCTATTTAGGGTTGATTTCCACCGCTCGGCAGGGCGCAGGGTCTCCCCGGGGGCGCGAACGGCCGGGTCGCCCGCCTCCGCGGGAAACCGGACCCGCCCCGGCTCCGGAAGGTCCGGTGCCGGCGTCCGGAGGCGTTAACCGGCCGCATGCCCTTCGGGCGGTGACAAGGCCGTGAGCGACATCCTCCTCGGCACGAGCGGATGGGACTACCCGGAATGGGTCGGCCGGGTCTATCCGCCGCGCGGCGCCTCGGACAAGCTGCGGTACTACGCGAGCCTCTTCCCAATCGTGGAGGTGAACTCGACGTTCTACCGCCTTCCCTCGCCGTCGATCGCGGCCTCCTGGGTTCACCGGACCCCGGCCAAGTTCCGGTTCGCGGCGAAGTTCCCCCAGTCGATCACGCACGACCTGCGTCTGGTCGGGACCGATGAGGAGCTGGCCCGGTTCCTCGCGGTACTGAAGCCGATCCGCGACGCCGGAAAGTTCGTGGCCGCGCTCCTCCAACTGCCGCCGTCGCTCCCGTTCGAGGCGGCGACCGTCCGCCGGTTCTACGAGACCCTGCCGCGCGACCTCCCGGTGGCGGTCGAGTTCCGCGAACGTTCCTGGCTCGTTGCCGAAGCGTTCGCGCTGCTCCGGGAATTCGGGCTCGGCCACGTCATCGTGGATGGGCCCCACCTCCCGGTCGCCCTCGAGACGACCGCCCCGTTCGCCTACGTCCGGTGGCATGGGCACGGAAGCCCGCTGTGGTACGACTACACGTACTCGCGCGAGGAGCTCGTCGCCTGGGTGCCGCGGGTCCAGGCCCTCGCCGAGAAGGTCGGGACGATCTACGGGTTCTTCAACAACCACTTCCGAGGGGATGCCGCGGTGAACTGCCGTGCGCTGTCCGACGAGCTCGGGATCCCGCCGCCGTCCGCCCGAGGCCGCCTCGACTCCTAGCATCCCGCACGAGGTTGGGGTCCGGGCGGCCCATCACTCCGGCACGGGCCGGGGGAACCCTCCTCTTCCTGCGGGCGGACCCCGGAGGTCGGAGGCGCTTCGGAGGACGGCGGCCGCCCTGAGGACAAGCCTCTTCCCTCTCCACGCCGTGCCGTTCCCCGATGAGCGCACACAGTTCGGGGAAGAGTAAGGGAAGCGTGGTCTTTCCCTCGCACAACGACCTGCCCGAAGGGGCCCGCAGCTCGCTGATCGACCTGCTCGACGCGCGGCTGGCCGATGCTATCGACCTGCAAACCCAGATGAAACAGGCGCACTGGAACGTCAAGGGTCCGACCTTCATCTCGCTCCACGAACTCTTCGACAAGATCAACGAGGACGTGGAGGACTACGTCGACCTGATCGCCGAGCGCGCCGTGCAGCTCGGAGGCGCGGTCCACGGTACGGCTCGCCAGGTCGCTTCCCGCTCGACCCTCCCGGAGTACGCGGCGGCGAGGGACGGCCACCAGCACGTCGAAGCGGTCACGGCCGCGCTCGCTGCCTTCGGCAAGGGAGTTCGGGCGGCCATCGACGCGTCCGACGAGCTCAGCGACAAGGACACGGCGGACATCTTCACCGAGATTTCCCGAGGCGTCGACAAGTGGCTCTGGTTCGTCGAGGCCCACCTTCAAGCCCACCGATAGAACGCCGTTCCGGCACCGGCCTTCGTGGCCCGGGAGGAGGACGGCGTCACGCACCGATACCTCCGTGAGGGTCCTGCGCGGACGCCGGAGCGAACCCCGCGGACCCGCGACCGTTTCCTCGATCTCCCGGACGTCGTATAGAAACCTCTCCCCCGAGATCCCGAACCGAGCGTAGCACCGCGTCCCTTCCTCCCGCACGACCGGACTTGCCACCGCCGCTCGGCGCGTCGTTTTCCCCGCTCCGAGGGTCGCCGAAAGCGGTCGGTGCCGAACGAAACGCCGTGCTATCGGTCCTGTTTCAACGTCTCCCGAGCGGCCGCTTTAGAGCGCTCCCGGCGATGGAATCCCTCGGAGGCTTGCCCTACGTTCATGCTTGACCTCGACCCGGTCCTGCCGGCGCTCGCCCCGGAGGAGGCGGAGCCGCTCGAGCCCGTTTTTCCGGACGTTCCGGCGCCGACCCCCCTTCCCCGGACGGACCGGGTCCGCCTCACGCCCCATCCCCGCCGGGTCCGGTCCGTTCCCCTCCTTCCGTCGTCCCCGGCGCTCTTTCCCTGGCTCGCTCGCCGCTTCGCTCCGGGCGAAGCGACGCTCTGGGTCGGTCCCCGTCCGGCCGTCGAGCCGATCCTCGAGCTCCTCTATGCCGGGAACGCGGCCGCCCACGGCCGGGTCTCCCTCCTCGAAGGAGCGAATCGGTTCCACCCATACCGAATCGGAGAGCTCGGTCGGTCGCTCGGGGTCGACGCGACCGAGACGCTCCGGCGGATCCGGCTCGCCCGGGCGTTCACGGCCTACCAGATGGTCGCCCTCGTGGACGGCTGGGCCGCCGAAGCGCGCCGCCATCCGCCGACCCTCCTCATCGGGCACGACCTTCCGGCGCTCTTCGCGGACGACGAGGTCCCGGCCGAGGAGCGAACGGCGCTCCTCCGGCATATCGCGCACGCGCTCGCGCCGCTCCTCCGGGAGGTCCGCGTCCCGCTCCTCCTCACGCTCGGCCCCGGGGGTTTCGAACAGTTCCCCGGCCTCGCCGACGAAGGACCGCGTTGGTGCGACCTCGTCACGTTCGCGCGCGGACCCGACACCGTGCGCCTGCGGGCGCTCCGGGACGACGCGCGTCTCGCGCTCGTGCCCCGGCCGACCGGCCAGCGGGGGATCGACGAGTTCGGCGACGGCTCCGCCGAGGAGGTGATCGCGTGGGACGTACCGCCCCGACCTATCGCCAGGCGCTCGAAGAGCGGATGAAACGCTGGGATGAGTTCGCCCGCCTGCTCACGACGCCCGAGGAGCGGGCCGCCTTCGAGATGGTCCGCACCGGCGCCCGCCGCTACGTCGCCCAGGCGACGTACGTGGGGAGCCCGGACCTCCTCGAGTCGATCCTCCTCTCCGTGCTCACGGACCTCGCCGCGCGGGTACGCGCCGGGGCGGCCGAGCGGTCGCCCCGCCCCTAGCGCGGGGGACCCGACCACGGCGCCCGACGGCTGGCTCCTCGACATCACCGAGAGCGAGGACGGCCGCTCGGTCGTCCTCTGGGTCAAGGAGGCGCGGACCGGGCGGGTGCGTCGCACCGCGGTCGAGTACCGGCCGCCGTTCCTTGTCACCGGTCCGCGTCCCGCGCTCGCCGACCTCGCCCGCCGCCTCGCCGCCCTCCCGATCGTGGCTGACGTCGCCTCCGGGAGCGGACGCCCGTCCCTCTTCGACCGGCGCGCCCGTCCCCTCCTCACGGTCACGCCCGCGCTCAACTCCGGACGCCGCGCGCTCGCCCGGACGGTCGACGCGCTCGGAGGCTACGAGACGTTCACGCTCTACGACGTCGACCTGACCCCGCCCCAGCTCTACCACCTCGACCACGCGCTCTACCCGTTCGCTCCCGTGGCCGGGAGCGGCGCGGAGCTCCGCGCGACCGAGCCCCCCGAGACGGTCGACTACGCGACGCCGCCGCTCCGGGTCGCGCGGCTCGAGGTCCGCATCGCGGGCGAGCGGCGGGGCCGCATCCCTCCTCCGGACGGTCGGCTCGGGTCGGTCCGGCTCGGGGACGTGACGCTCGAAGGGCCCGAGGAGGACCTTCTGCGCGCGCTCGTCGACGAGCTCGCGCGGAGCGACCCGGACGTCCTCCTCACCCAGGGCGGCGACGCCTTCGACCTCCCGTGGCTCTACCGACGCGCGGCCGCGTGCGGCCTCACCCCGGCCGACTTCACCCTCGGCCGGGAACGCGTCGGGTTTCGGCCGTCCCGGCCGGCCCGTTCGTTCGAGTCGTACGGCCGGGTCCTCCACCGGTCGGCGTCGTACCCGCTGCCCGGCCGGTTCCACATCGACCGGGAGAACTCGTTCCTCTACCGCGACGCGGAGATCGCCGGCCTCGTGGACGCGGCGCGCCTCTCCCGCCTCTCGCTCGCGACCGTGGTCCGTCAATCGCCGGGGACGTGCTTCACCGCGATGGAGATGGCCCAGGCGCTCGCGCTCGGCGCGCACGTGCCGTGGAAGAAGAACCGCCCCGAGGATTTCCAGCGCGGCGACCGCCTGGTCGCCGCCGACCGCGGCGGCGTGATCTTCCTCCCGCCGGTCGGCGTCCACGGCCGCGTGGACGAGTTCGATTTCGCGAGCCTCTACCCGCACATCATGGTCCGCAAGAACCTCTCCGCAGAGACGCTCGAGTGCCGCTGCTGCCCGAAGAGCCCGATCCGGGCGCCGGGGCTCGGGTACCGGTCGTGCACTCGGCGGGTCGGTCTCATTCCCCGCACGCTCGCCCCGCTCCTCGCCCGTCGGCTCGCCTACAAGGCCGCGCTGAAGCGCCCCGGGATCCCCGCCGAGGAGGCCGACCGCCTCCGACGTCGCGTGAAGATGCTCAAGTGGATCCTCGTCACGGCGTTCGGCTACCAGGGCTACCGCAACGCGCGCTTCGGCCGCATCGAGTGCCACGAGGCGATCAACGCCTACGCGCGGGAGCTCCTCGCCGCGCTCCTCCCCGAGGCCGAGCGGGCCGGCTACCGGGTCCTCCACGGGATCGTCGATTCGCTCTGGCTTCGGCCGATCGACCCCGACCGTCCGCCGGACCCCGAGGCGTTCGCCGAGCGCATGAGCGCGCGGTTCGACCTCCCGCTCGGCTACGAGGGCCGGTACCGCTGGATCGTCTTCCTTCCGGCGGTGACCCACGGCCTCGGGGTACCGAACCGATACTACGGGTTCTACGAGCACGGCGAGTTCAAGCTCCGCGGGATCGGGGGACGTCGGCACGACACGCCCACCCTCCTCCGGCGGTTCGAGAGCGAGGTGCTCTCGCTCTTCCGCCGCGCTCCGGACGCGGAGGGAGTGCGGGCGCTCCTCCCCCGGGCCCTCGCCCGGGCCGACCTCTTTGCCGCGCGCGTCCGGGCCGGCGACTGGCCGGTCGAGGAGCTCCTCATCAGCCACCGGATCGGGCAGGCGCCCGACGCGTTCGTCACGTTCACCGACTCGGTCGCGGCCCTGCGCCAGCTCGCCGAGGCGGGCGCGCCGCGGGAGGCCGGTGAGGTCGTACGGTACGTTCTGCTCGACCGGGAGAGCCGCTCGTTCCGCCACCGGGTCCGGGCCGCGGAGCTCCTCACCGGGACGGAGCGGTACGACGCGGAGGCGTACCTCGAGCTGCTCGCGCGCGACGCCGAGACGTTGCTCGCGCCGCTCGGGGTGGACCGGGAGAGGCTGCGCGAACGCTGGGAGATGGGGGTCGCGCCGGCCCGCGAACGGTATCGGTCTCCCGAGGGCCGGACCCAAGCGCTGCTCGTCCCGAACCCTCGGCCCTAGCGCAGGCTTTTCTCTCCCGGCCGGTCAGCAGGACGTGCCCGGAAGCGCTCCCCATTCCCCGAAGCCGCGGCCGCGGCGACCCGCGGCCAAACGACGGGCGACTCCCCCCGAGCCGTCCCCCTCCGAGCGGGCCGCGACGATCCGTGCGAGCGTGAGCCCGGGGCACGTCCCCGACCTCGGACTCCTCTTGGTCGCGCTCAGCGACCCGGTCGCGGGGATCCGCGAGACCGCGGCGATCGCGCTCGGGATCCTCAAGGACCCGCGCGCCCGGGCCACGCTCGTGACCGTCCTCAGCGACCCGGACCCGCCCGTACGCGCGGCGGCGGTCGAGGCGCTCGGCTCGATCGGCCACCCGGACAGCCGTGGCGTGCTGGAAAAGGCACTGGACGACCCGGAGCCGGCGGTGCGGACCAAGGCCGGGTACGCCCTTGCGGCCCTCGCGAACCCTCGCTCGTCCCCGGCGCTCGAGGCGCGCGCGGACGACCCGGCGCCCGAGGTCCGTCGCGCGGTCGCGACGGCCCTCGGCCGGCTCGGGACGGACGCGGCCCTCGGGGCCGTGCGTCGGATGCTCTCCGACCCGTACGACCGCGTGCGGCGCGAGGCCGTGCTCGCCTTGGGCCGGGCGGAAGGAGCCTCGGAGGTCGCCGCCGTCCGGACCTTCCTCGAGGACCCGTCCCGGCGGGTCCGCGTGGCCGCCGCGGTCGTGCTCGGCCGTCACCGGGACCGGGAGAGCGTCCCCGCGTTGCTCCACCGGTTGGAGGCTCCCGAGACCTGGGAGAAACCGGCCGTGATCGTCGCGCTCGGGCGGATCGGAGCGTTCGAGGCCGCCCCCGCGCTGCTCGCGGCGGCCGAGAGCGAGGCCCACTGGGTGCGGGTCTGCGCGATCCACGCGCTCGGCGAGATGCGAAGCCCCGAAGCCCGGCGGGTCGCCCGCGCCCACCGCGCCGATCCGGCATGGTCGGTGCGCGGCGCGAGCGCCCTCGCGATCGGCGAGGTCGGCTCGGCCGACGACCTACCGGTGCTGCTCGCCTTCCTCCGAGATCCGCACCCCTGGCCCCGGCGCGGCGCGGTCTACGCGCTCGGTCGTCTGGGTCTGACCGAAGCGGCCCCGCGGATCCGGGAGGAGCTCAAGGACCCCTCGGCGGAAGTGCGCCTCGCGGCCGTCTGGGCGCTCGGGACCCTGCGGGACGATGGGGCTCGCGAGTCGCTCCTCCGACTGCTCCACCAGTGGCGTCCGGACGGGCCGCAGTCCTCCGCGACCGAGGTCCCCGAAGAGGGAGGCCCTCTCGCGTCGGACGCCGACAGCCGCCTCTTCGACGCGGTCGTCCAGGCGCTGGGCCGCCTCTCGCACGGCATCCCGGACCCGCTCATCCACCGGGCGCTGGTCGACGCCCGCGAGCGCTTGAGCGAAGAGGAGCTCGACCGCTCGGCCCGCCTGCCGCTCCCCGAGGTCGAGGTCGACCGCAGCCCTCCGACCGTCCGCGCCCTGTTCGAGACCGCGATCCTGGGCGCGGGGGAGGACGACGAGGCGTGACGGTCCGCGACCTGCGCGCGGCGGACACCCCCCGGGTCTTCCAGTTCCTGAAGAACGAGTTCCCCGAAGAGGAAGCGTTGCTCGGAACGCGGCCCGAAGGGGTCGAGAAGGTCGTTCGCCGGCTCTTCCGCCCGCAGGTCCGCCTCCTGCTCGGCCTCCTTCGGCTGTTCGGCCGACCGATCTTCCGTTTCTTCGTCATCGAGAGCGACGGCCGCATCGTGGCGACGACCCTGCTCACGTTCTCCCGGCGGGCGGGGTACCTCAGCATGGTCGTGGTCGACCCGGCCTACCGCCGCCGGGGGTTCGCCCGCGAGCTCATCGAGCGGGCCCGGCGCGCGACCCGGGCCCGGGGGAAGCCGTTCGTCGCGCTCGACGTCCTCGCGTCCAACGCACCGGCCCGGACCCTCTACGAGCAGGTCGGGTACCGCCCGCTGCGGTCGACCGCGTACTTCGTCCACGACCACCCGGAGGCCCTGCTGCCGGCCCCGACGGACCCGCCCGGGCTTCGGCCGTTCCGTCCTCCCGACGCGAAGCCGCTCGCGGAGGTCGCCCGACGCGGGGTCCCGACCGAGGTCCAGGTCGTCCTGCCGATCACGCACCGGGAGCTGACCGGCTCGACGTGGGCCGGCCAACTGCTCGCGACCGAGATGGCGGCCTGGGTGCTCGACGACGGTACCGGACCGAAGGCGTGGATCTCCGCCGCGGTCACTCCGGCGACCGAGGCCGCGCACCTCTCGGCCCCGATCGTCGATGCGTCGGTCTCCCCCGAACAGGCGACCGCGCTCGTGCGCGTCGCGGGCGCCTGGTGCGCCGCCCGACGACCGCCGCGTCTGATGTCGATGGTCCCCGAGGAGAACGAGCGCGGCCGCGCCGCACTCGAGGGGGCGGGATTCCGCGATGTCCTTCCGATCTGTACGCTCTACCGACCCGTTGACTGAGGCGTCGCGCCGCCCGCGCGGCGTGGACGTCTACCTGTTCCCCGCCGTCGTGGGCGGGGGCCTCGGCGACATCGAGGAGGTCCTCGCCGGCGGACGACGGCTCGCCCGAGCCGGCTTTTCCCTCCTGCTCTACCGGGCACGGGGCCGCCCGCTGCCCCGCGAGGTCGACGGGCCGTGGGACTGGCCGCCCCACCGTCGGGTCGAGCGGTTGAACCCCACCGGCGGCGCGGCCCTCACCCTCAGCCCGGCGTTCGGGGTGAGCGCGGCGCCGAGCCGACCCGAACCGTTCGGGCGGGGAGGTCCCTGGGAGGAGGAGGCCGCGGAGGTCGAGGCCCTGTACGGCACCCACCGGACGCTGCACGTGAGCCTCGAGGAGTTCGCCCGCACGCTCTCGAGCATCGAAGAGACCCGCGAGCGCTTCCGCGAAGGAGGGATCCGCTCGCGGGCGATACCGCAGCACCTCCGACAGGCCCGGGACGGCCGGGAGGTCGAGACCTACCGCGCGGCATTCGAGCGATTCCGCGCGTTCGACCGCCCGAACCTCGTGAACGTGTTCGCCACGTTCGGCCCGGACCGCCGGTTCGCCCGAGAGTTCCCCGCCGCGGTCCAGACCGGCCCGCTCTGGTCGGGGCTCCGACCGTCGCGGGACCGGACCGGCCCCCGCTCGACCCACCGAGAGTGGGTCTGGTACGCCAGTCCCTCGAGCGCGGAGCGGATCGCGCCGGCGGTGTGGGAGACTCTCGCCCGGGAGCGGTCGACCGTCCACCTCTTTGTCCGGTCACCCCGTCCGTGGGAGAGCGCCGGTACGCGGCCCGGGGTGACGGTCGCTACCGACCCGATGTCTCCCGCGTCGTGGCGCGGACGCTTTCGCCGGGCCGAGCTGCGGATCGTCACCGGCAGCCGGACCCTGCTCGAGGCGATCGAGGTCGGGGGCCCGTTCCTGTACTTCAACGGGGTCCTTGGCGCGGGGGCGCGGTCCCGGCGACATCGGCCCGAGAAGATCCGGGCGTTGCTCGCCTCCGGTCCGGGCCGGAGCCTCGCACCGGACGTGCGGCGGGATCTCGCCGACTTCGCCCGGGGCCGGCGGGTCGCGGCGGTCGTACGACGGGCGGCTCGCCGGACCGGCGGGTGGGCCCGCTTCCGCGTCTCCCGAGAACGTCTCGGGTTCCGCCCTCCGCTCGACGACGCCGGGGCGTTCCTGGTCGCGCTGGGATGGGCGCTCGGCCGGCCGGGAGCGGACGCCGTCGAGATCGTCCGCCGGGTCCGCGCCGGCTCGAATCCTTAATCGGGCGAACTCCCTCCCGAACCCGATGACGGGCGACGAGGCGAGCCCTCCGGCCGTCGCGCGGGTCCTCCTCGGGAGCGCGCTTGCGGTCAGGCGGGGCGAGCACGTCGTTATCGTCAGCTGGAACCATACCCTCGCATGGGCCTCCGCGTGCGTCGCGGAGGCCCGGCGCCTCGGCGCCCGCCCGTTCCTCCTTCTCGAGGACGAGGCCGCGTTCTGGCGCAGCCTTGACCTCGCCCCCAAGGCCACCGCGTGGTCGGGGCTGAGCGGCCCGGTGCGAGCGGCGGTCGCGCGCGCGGACGCGCTCGTCTACTTTCCCGGACCCGCGGACCGGCCGCGGCTGCACGCGCTTCCGCCGAACCTGCTCGCTCCGTTCCTCGGGAGCGAGGACGACTGGTTGCGGCAGACCCGCATCGCCCACGTACGAGGGGTCCGCTGCCTCCTCGGGTACGCGTCGGACGCGCAGGCCGAGCACTGGGGCGTCCCGGGCGCCATGTGGCGCAGCCAGCTGATCCGGGGCATCACGGACGTGGACTACGGCGCGCTCGGAAGGACCGCCGCGCGCGTGGGCCGCCTCCTCGCGCACGGACGAGAGCTACGGGTGATGGCCGCGAACGGGACCGATGTCCGCCTTCGCCTCCGCGGACGAAGCCCGTGGGTCGATGACGGACGGATCGACGCCGAGGACCGTCGTCGGGGCCGCACGCTCACCGCCGCTCCGTCCGGCTCCGTGGTCGTGGCGGTCGACGAGCGGGCGACCGAGGGGACGGCGATCTCGAACCGCCCGAGCTTCCTTTCCGGGGGCCGGGTCGAAGGGGGCGAGTGGGCGATCGAGGGCGGGCGTCTCCGCAATTACTGGTACACTGAGGGAGGGGAGGCGTTCGAGACGGAGTTCGCGGCGGCCCCGCGCGGCCGCGAAACGGTCTCGCTGTTCGCCCTAGGGCTCAATCCGGCGCTCCCGGCCGGCGTTCCCCAGGCCGAGGACCAGGAGGAAGGGACCGTGACGCTCGCGATCGGTGGGAACACGCTCTACGGCGGCCGCAACCGCTGCCGATTCCTCTCGTGGCTGACGATCGGGGAGGCGACGGTCGCGGTCGATGGCACGCCGCTCAGCGACCGCGGAAAGGTCCTCTGACGCCCGGGGCCGACGGCTCGGACGGGCGTTCTTCGACCGTCCGACGGTCTCGGTCGCGCGCGCGCTACTCGGAGCCGAGCTCCGGGTAAGGGGGGCCGACGGCGACCGGGTCGTCCGTCTCGTCGAGACCGAGGCGTACGTCGCGGACGATCCGGCGAGCCATGCGTACCGCGGGCCCACGCAGCGGAACCGGTCGATGTTCCACCTCCCCGGCACGCTCTACGTCTATCGGATCCACCAGGTCGTCTGCGCCAACCTCGTCACCCGACAGGGAGAGGCAGTGCTCCTGCGCGCCGGGTCGCCGAGGCGGCCGGTCGAGGGCAACCCCTCCGGACCCGGCCGGCTGTGCCGCTTCCTCGGGATCCGGCTCGAGGACGACGGGACCGATGCGGTCCGGAGCCCTCGGGTCCGTGTACGACCCCGCGCCGGACCGTCCGGACCGGTGTGGGTCGGGCCCCGCGTGGGGGTAAGCCGAGCCGGGCGGCGTCGCCTGAGGTTCGCGCTCCGGGACGACCCCTATGTCTCGCGGCCGAGACCGCGGGTTCCGGGGCGACGCTAACGGAGCTTCGCCCACTCGTAGCCACGGCGACGGGCCGTGTCGCCGAACCCGCACGAGGAGCAGACGCCTTTCTGGCGGTGGTACGAGTGGCGGCCGCAGCGACGGCAGATGATGTGGACGATCTTCCCGCCGCGGCGGGACGGTGTTCCCTTTCCCATGGTGGTGCTCCTACGGTGAGATGTAGACGATCGAGTCGCCGCGGACGAGCGTCAGGCCCGCGTGCGCGGTGACCTCGCTCCCGACGACCTCCTCGGCGGCGGAGAGGACGAGGTTCAGGTGCTGGTCGTAGGCATCGAGCACTCCGCGGTACGAGCGTCCGCCCTTCATCTCGACCAAGACCCGCTTGTGCAGGCTCTGCTGGAGGACGTCGAGCGGCTTCATCGCGGAGGGGCCCGAGCAGACCGGGCGGGCTTTTTAACGGTGGCGGCCGACGTCCTCGGGCGCTCCCGGCCGAACGTCGCGACCGCCGTCCGGACCTCGGCGAGGACCCGCTCTCGGGCGCCCCGTCGGCGTCCGTCGAGGGGCAGTCCGCGCACCGCGACCTCCATCCGCCGGGCGACCGCGGCCGGGGCGCCGGACCCCGGGACGACCACGACCCGACCGGCCAGGGCCGCCCTCAGCCCTCCGAGGTAGAGCGACCGCTCGAACTGGGCGACGGCGAGGTGTCGGAGGGCGAGAGCCTCCGGGTGTCCCGTCGGGTCGCTCGCGACCCGGCGACGGAGGACCCGCTCGGGCACGTCGAGGTAGACGACGGCGTCCGGCACGCCGACCGGACCGGAACCATCCGTGCCGCCCGCCGCCGCCATCAGCCGGTCGAGGACCCGGCGCGGCGCGAGGCCGAGCGCGACGAGACCGGCGGTGTAGGTGATCGGCCCGAAGAACCCGGTGTCCGCGAGGACGGTCCGTCCCTGGCGCCGCGCGGCGAGCGCGCGCCGGTACCGGCGCCGTTCCTCGGCGAGCAGGGCTTCCTCGAGGGTGAGGAGCTCGGCCGTTCCCGCGAAGGCGAGCGACGGGGTGGGGACGAGCCGGGAGTACGCTTCGGGAAGCACCTCCCATCCGAACGTCCGGCCCGCCCCGCGGGCGACCGTGGTCTTGCCGGCGCCCGACGGGCCTTCCAGCGCGATGACGAGGGGTCGCATCGGCCTCGGGGACCTCGCTCGCGGAGAGCGCAGAGACCCAAAGCCATGCGCCCTCGTGCCGGCGCCTTTTTGTCGGACCGCGGGCATTCCCGCTTCGTGAGCACACCACCCCCGGCGGGGGAGCCCCCCGGACACCGGTACCGGGCCCGGGTGCTCGAGGGAGATACGCTCGCCGAGATCGCCCGCGAGATCGAGCGGACCGAGAGCGACCCCGAAGGGGTGGGTATCATGACGCGGAAGGGCCGGATCTTCCGGGTACGGCTCGATGGGGTTCCGCTGAAGGCCGCGCCGCTCCTGAAGCAGGAGCTGCTCTCCGTCGGCGGCGACGCCGCCCATGCGCGCGGCGTCGCGGACCATTCGGTGACGTCGACGCCGTCGGTCCTCCTCGCGACGTGGGGACAGTACCGCCGCCTCCTGCCGAAGCTCGAGCGCCAGCCGTTCCGCCTGAAGGAGATCGCCGAGGAGGTCGACCGGGCGTTGCGGGCCTACGTGCAGCGGGGTCCGCGCACCGTCCCCGGCGCCCATCGGTCGCTCACGCTCGGGGACCGACCCCGGGTCATGGGGGTCGTGAACGTGACCCCCGACTCGTTCTCGGACGGAGGGCATTTCCTCGACCCGGCGAAGGCGGTCGCCGAGGCCGAACGCCAGGTCGCCGAGGGCGCCGACCTCATCGACATCGGCGGCGAATCGACCCGACCGAGCTCGGTCGCGCTCTCCCCGGAGCAAGAGTGGTCCCGGATCGCGCCGGTCCTCACCGCGCTGCACGGACGCCTCGCGGTCCCGCTGTCGGTGGACACCCGGCACTCCGAGGTCGCGTCCCGGGCCGTGGACGCCGGGGCCGACTTCATCAACGACGTCGAGGGGCTGCGGTCGGAGGAGATGCGCCGCGTCGCGGCGCGCACCGGCGCCGGGGTGGTCGTCATGCACATGCGAGGTACCCCGTCCACGATGCAGCAGGACGTCCATTACGCCGACCTCCGGGGCGAGGTCTTCGCCGCCCTCGCGACCGCGACGGACACCGCGGTCCGGGAGGGGATCGCCCCCGAGAAGCTGATCGTCGACCCCGGTCTCGGCTTCGGGAAGTCGGCGGAGCAGAGCCTCGAGCTGCTCGTCCACGTCGGCGAGCTCCGCAGCCTCGGCTACCCGGTTCTCCTCGGAGCCTCGCGCAAGTCGTTCCTCGGATGGACCCTCGGAGGCCCGAACGGCCCGCTCGACCGGCTCGACGTCGGGCTCGCGGCCGCGGTCATCGCGGCCGAGCGCGGGGTCGCGCTCGTGCGGACCCACGACGTCGGCCCGACCGTGCGGGCGCTTCAGCTCGTCCGCGCCGCGCGCGAGCTCGCCGAGCGGCCGCCGTCCAGCCACGAGGCGCTCGCGGCGACCGACCCGGACGCGTGACGGGGTCGTTCGGCGGCTACGGGGCGGCGTCCGAGCCGGGAAGGTCCGCGAGGTCGGCCTCGAAGACGAGCGAGCCGACGTAGTCGCACTTCTTGCAGTGGTAGACCTGGCCGACGATCGACCCGGCGACCATCACGATATCCGCGGAGCCGCACTTCGGGCAGAGCAGGACGCTCTTACCGCGCTTCGGGCGCCGCATCGTCGTCCTCCTCGTCGTCGGAGTCGTCGACCGCGGGCTCGTCGGACGGGCGCTCGTCCGTCCCGTTCTCGTCGTCCCCTTCGTCGTCCTCCGGGGCAGGGGGCGCGGGGGCCGGCGTCTCGCCCGGGCCCTCGGAGGCGGGGGGCTCGATCGACGGCTCGAGGACGACCGCGTCGCGTACCGTGTCGCCCTCGTCGAGGCGGATGACGCGGACGCCGAGGGTGTTGCGCGCCTGCGAACGGATCCCCTTCACCGCCATCCGGATCGTGATCCCGTGCTCGGTCGTCACGAGGACCTCCGAAGCGTCGGTCGTCGGGAGGACCGCGACCACCGCACCGTTCCGGCCGCCGGTCTTGATCGTGCGCACGCCCTTCGCGCCCCGCTTCGTGCGACGGTACTCGTCCGTGTCGCTCCGCTTGCCGTACCCGGTGGTCGTGAGGGAGAGCAGGGTCGGGAACTTCGCGCTCACCGGGGCCATCGCGACGACCCGGTCGTCCTTCTCCGCGGAGAGCCGCACCCCGATGACGCCGTAGGTCGCCCGCCCCATCGGGCGTATCTCCGAGAGCGGGAAGCGCACGAGCTGGCCGGACTGCGTGGCGAGGATGACCTCGGTTGTCTCGTCGGTGACGACCGCGACGTCGATGAGCTCGTCCTTCTCCTCGAGGAGGACCGCCTGGATGCCGCTCGTGCGGATGTTCTGGAACTGGTCCAAGGTCGTTCGCTTGACCGTGCCCCGCCGCGTCGCGAAGACGAGCGAACCCTCGGTCGCGAGGTCCCGCAGCGGCAGGAGGGTCTGGACCCGCTCGCCGTCCTTGAGCCTCGGGAGGAGGTTGATCACGGCCTTCCCCTTCGAGTGTCGGCTCCCCTCGGGGAGCTCGTAGGCCTTCAGGCGGTAGACCCGGCCGAGGTTCGTGAAGAACAGGACGTTGTCGTGCGTGCGGGTGACGAAGGTGCGGATGACGTAGTCCTCCTCCTTCGTCTCCATCTGGACGAGGCCGCGGCCGCCCCGTCGCTGGCGGCGGTACTGGTCGAGCGGCAGGCGCTTGATGTAGCCGTCCCGGGTGACGAGGACGACGACGTCGGTGTCCGGGATCAGGTCCTCGAGCGTGCGCTCGGTGAACGCCGGCACGATCCGGGTCCGCCGTGCGTCCCCGAAACGGGCCTTCAGGTCCTTGAGCTCGTCCGAGACGAGGCCGTCGAGCAGCTTCGGCGAGGCGAGGATCTCCCGGAGGTGCTGGACGAGCGCCTCCTTCTCCGCCTTCTCCTTCTCGACCGCCTCGCGCTCGAGCGCGGTGAGGCGGGCGAGCCGCATGTCGAGGATCGCTTTCGCCTGCTCGCTCGACAGGAGGAACTTCCCCATCAGGCTCGTCTCCGCGACCTGGACGTCCTTCGACCGACGGATGATCCGGATCACCTCGTCGATGTGGTCGATCGCGGTCAGGAACCCCTCGAGGAGGTGGAGCCGCTCCTCGGCCTTGCGGAGCTCGAACTTCGTGCGGCGCGTGAGGGTCGTGCGCCGGTGGGCCAGGTGGAGCTCGAGGAGCGGCTTCAAGGGGAGGACCCGAGGCTGGCCCTCGACCAGGCAGAGGTTGATCACTCCGAAGCTCGTCTCGAGCGGGGTGTGCTCGTACAGGCGGTTCAGGACGACCTCGCTCGGCGCGTCCCGGCGGAGCTCGAGGACGACGCTCGTCCCGTGGCGGTCCGACTCGTCCCGGAGGTCGGTGATCCCGTCGATCCGCTTCGACTTGACGAGGTCGGCGATCAGCTCGAGCAGCTGGGCCTTGTTGACCTCGTACGGGGTCTCGGTGATCACGACCTCGTCCTTGCCGCCGCGCTCGCGGATCTCCGCGGTGCCGCGCAGGTGCAGCATGCCTCGGCCGGTCTCGTAGGCCTCGCGGATCCCCTCGGCGGAGAGGTATCCTCCCGTCGGGAAGTCCGGCCCGGGGAGGACCTTCAGGATCTCGTCGAGCCCGACCTCGGGCCGCTCGAGGACGAGGAGCAGCGCGTCGACGACCTCGCCGAGGTTGTGCGGCGGCATGTTGGTCGCCATCCCCACGGCAATCCCGGCGGAGCCGTTCACGAGCAGGTTCGGGACCTTGGACGGCAGAACGACCGGCTGCTGGAGCGACCCGTCGAAGTTCTCGGTCCAGTCGACGGTCTCCTTCTCGATGTCGAGGAGCATCTCTTCCGCGAGGGAGCTCAGGCGCGCCTCCGTGTACCGCATCGCGGCCGGCGCATCGCCATCGATCGACCCGAAGTTCCCCTGCCCGTCGATGAGCGGGTAGCGCAGGCTGAACGGCTGCGCCATCCGGACGAGCGCGTCGTAGACCGCGATGTCCCCGTGCGGGTGGTACTTCCCGAGGACGTCCCCGACCGTGCGCGCGCTCTTGCGGTACGCCTTGTCGTGGGTCGCGCCCGACTCCCACATCGACCAGAGGATCCGCCGCTGGACCGGTTTCAGACCGTCCTGTCCGACGGGCAGCGCCCGCCCGACGATGACGCTCATCGCGTAATCGATGTACGACCGTTCCATCTCCTTCTCGAGCGGGTGGTCGTGGATCCGGTCGACCGGCGGTGCCGTCACGGCCGGCGGAGTGGCGGTCACGGGGTCCCTCCGTTCGGCGAGGCGAGCTGGGTCGCGAGGGCCTGGTCGGCCGCGGCGAGGAAGGCGTCCCGGGTCCCCGCCGGGATCGTCGCGCCGCTCGCGACCCGGTGTCCGCCGCCCTCTCCGCCGACGGCGGCGGCCGCGGTCCGGCAGACGCTCGCGAGGTCGAGCCCCCGGCCGACCTGGCGACCGTTCCCGCGCGCGCTCAGCTTCGTCGGGCCGGAGCCGCCTTCGGAGAACACGAAGACCGGTAGGTCCGGCGGCAGAAGGTAGTTCATCGCGAACCCGGCCTGCGTGCCCGCGAGAGTAGTGTCCGGGCTTTCGAACCAGCGCAAGAACGGCATCGAGCGGACCCCCTCCTCCTCCACTCGCCGCAAGCCCTTGAGGATACCGGACCGCCAGTACTCTTCCGCCGTCCGGGCCCGCTCCGCCGCCCGGGCGTCGCCGAGGGCGAACGCGATGCCGACGCCCGGGGTGCCGGCCCGGCCGGTCGCGTTCTGGAGGTTCGATATCTCCTCGGCGTCCAGGCCGAGCGACGGGACCCACCAGCGCTCCTGGTCGAGGACGTTGGCGAATTCGGGAAGGACTCCCGTGGCCGCGAGGCGGGCCTTGAGCGCCCCCACGAGGCGGGCGACCTCCTCGGCAGAAAGGTCGCTCGGTCGACGGGCGGGGTCGAGGGAGAGGTCCCCGAGGAACGCGGCGACCGCCTCGGGACGTCCGGACAGTCCTCGGAAGAACGGGTCGATGCTCCGTTCGAGGGCGGCTTTGAGGGTCGGCCCGAAGAGCGCGGCCCCGGGGCGACGGACGAGCACGGAGCGGCGGGCCGCCTCTTCGACCAAGCGGGCGTTGAGGCCCCGGAATCCCCCGACGTGCTGGCGGTCCCCGATCGCCCCCGAAAGGCCCCAGGGGGCATTGTCCCAGTTCACCGGGTCGAGGAAGACCGTGAAGAGCCAGGTGAGCGTCGCGGCGCACATCTCGGTCATCCCGTCGGCCCCCCAGTCGAGGGGGTTGACGAACGCGACGTGCTCTGGGAGCGGTGGGGGCGTCGGCGCCCCCGTGTACTTGTGATGGTCGAGGATCACCACCGGGTGCGGGTGGCGGGCGAAGAGGTCGAGCCAGCTCGCCCCGGTGTCGACCACGAGGAGCGGGCCCGAGGTCTGGGCGACCAGGGTCGCTATCCGATCGCGCTCGACCCCGAGCAGGGCGGTCGCCTGGACCGGATAGTTGAGCCGCGCGAGGGCGCGGAGGGCGGACGAGGCGCTCGCGATCCCGTCCGCATCGTAGTGATAGATGACCCGCCAGCGGCGAGGGTTCGCGAGCACGAGCCCGCGGGCGCGGTCGAATTCCTGGGTATAACGGGGATCCGAAACGAACCCGTCCGGACCCGAGGGCATCACTCCACCTGGAGCGCCGCACCCGCGGCCGAATACCGCCAGTTCTCGGGGATCCGTCGGCGCTGCCGGTAGTAGCGCGCGAGACGCCGGATCCGCGATTCCATCAACGTGAGACCGCGCCGGTTCGCGAGGTCCTTCGGGTGGGTCTCGAGGTGGCGTTGGAGGTGCACGACGCGCTTCAGGAGCGCCTGCAGGTCGTCGGGGATCTCGGGCCGCACGCCGTTCTCGGCCAGCGAGGCCCCGAGCCGCTTTCCCGTAAGGAGCCGGGCGGAAGGGACGCCGAAGGAGTCTCGGAGCGACTGTCCGACCTGGGCGGCCGAGAGGCCCGTCTTCGCGAGCTGGACCGCCTGCGCGACCGTTTCCTCGGAGGAGACCGTGACCCACTCCGGCTTCGTCAGCGGGTACGGGCGGTGCGACCCGGCCCGTCCCTTGCGTCGGGAGTGGATCCGCGACATGGCGGGGCGGGGACACGCGACCCCTACTTAAATCCTGAGGGGCGCAGGGCTCCGGCGCCGGCGGTCGGAAGGGGCCGACCGGGCGCTCAGGATATCCGGTCCGACTTCTCCTGGGCTTCGACGAGGAATCGCTTGCCCTCGGCGGTGATGTGGTAGCGGACGCGGGCGGGCGCCTTTCCCTTCGCGGGAGAGGTCCCGCTGCCGACGACCTCGACCAGGCCGTTGCGGACCAGGAGGCCGAGCGCGAGAGGGACCTTGACGTGGTCGTTCTCGACCGCCCAGAACCGGTGGAGGACCCGTTCCAGGTCGGGGAGCTCGAGCATCTGGTCGCGGGTCCGGCCCTCGTGGATCGACTCGACGCGGTTGAGCTGCTGCAGGATCGCTACGAGCGTGGCCCGGATCGGGTCCGGCCGCTCCTCGCTCGGCATCCGGCGTAAGTTACGCCGCCTTCCTCTACTTAAAATCGGTTCCGTCGCCGGGGGGCCGTTCAATCGACCCGCTGGACCTGCGCGAGCCGTTCGACGAGGAAGCGCTTCCCCTCGGTGGTGATGAGGAACCGGTTCCCGAGGACCCGTCCTCGGTCCCAGGCGTACTCGGGGTCGCCGCGCACCCTTGCGAGCCCGTTCGCGACCAGCACGGACGCCGCCCGCGCGACCTCGTCGGACGAGAGGTTCGGGTAGGCCGCGTGCGTCAGGATGTGGTGGAGCTCGTGCAGCTCGAGGCCCTCCCCGTCCGGCTCCTCCATCTCGGCACGGTTGAGCTGGCGGAGGACCTCCACCATCTCCTCGCGAAGTTCGGTCGCGGATTCCACCGAGGGGTCGTCCATCGGTGGAAGATGCGGCGACGGGGAGATGAACGTATCCCTGGCCGCGGGCGGCGGGCTTTTAGGAGGGACGCGCAGGTACCCTTCCTGTCCATGACCTGCACCTGCCGCAATCCGGCCCGCTGTCCGATCTGCAACACGCCGGTCCGGGTCCCGCTCACGAACCTCGAGAACGCCGCCGGCGCGGCGATCCTGGTGGAGCGGTTCGCCCGCCGCGACTCCTCCTCCTCCCGGGAGGGGCTGCGCCGCCTGATCCAGGGCTGGACGAGCTGCCCCGCGTGCGGCCACACGATCCACTTCGAGCACTCGCGCTCGTGCGTCGCCGAAGCGCTGAGCGCCGCCGGCGTGCCGCTCGCGGAGCGGGAGTCGATCCTTTCCAAGATCACGTTCCCGGAAGGCTGAGGCAGGGAGCGTTCGTGCCCGGACAGGACGAGTTCGTCGTCACGCCGTATGAGGTGAAGGGCCGCATCGACTACGAGCGCCTCCGGGAGCAGTTCGGGACGCAGTCGGTGACCCCCGAGCTCCTCGCGAAGCTCCACCACATCGCCGGCGGGGAGCTCCCTCCGGCCCTCGCCCGCGGGATCTACTACTCGCACCGGGACCTCCCCGCGCTGCTCGACGGCTTCGCTCACGGCACCCCGTTCTTCCTCTACTCCGGACGCGGTCCGTCGGGGCCGCTCCACACGTCTCACCTCCTCCAGTTCCAGCTCTGTCAGTGGTTCCAGCAGCGCCTCGGTGTCCCGATGTACATCCAGATCACCGACGACGAGAAGTTCTGGTCATCGAAGACCGGGATCGCCCGGGAGGAGACGGCGCACTGGGGCCTCGAGAACCTCATCGACATCCTCGCCCTCGGCTTCGACCCGAAGCGGACCCACACGTTCTTCGATTCCCGGTCGATCGCGGCGCTCTACCCGCTCGCGATCCGGATCGCCCGCAAGGTGCCGTACTCGACCGTGAAGGCCGTCTTCGGGTTCACGCCGAGCACCAACATCGGCCTCGTCTTCTACACCGCCCTCCAGACGGTCCCCGCGTTCTGGCCGTCGTGGGCGGAGGGCCGGCCCATCCCGTGCCTCATTCCGTGCGGGATCGACCAGGACCCCCACTTCCGTATCTCCCGGGACATGGCCGAGAGCCTGGGGTACCCGAAGCCGGCGCTCCTCCACAGCCAGATGGTGCCCGGGCTCCTCGGCGAGTCGGTGATGTCGACCACCGGGGACCGGAGCGACAACGCGCTCTTCCTGAACGACCCCCCGCATGTCGTGGAGCGGAAGGTCCGCAACGCCTTCACGGGCGGCCGGGCGACCGTGGAGGAGCAGCGCCGGCTCGGCGCGACCCCCGAGGTCTGTTCGGTCTGGGCGCTCTGGCGTACCCAGTTCGCGGAGTCGGAGTCCAAGTTCGCCGACGTCACGAAGGGATGCCGCTCGGGCGCGCTCCTCTGCGGGGAATGCAAGTCCCAGCTCCTGGAGCGCGTCGGGAGGTTCTACCGGTCCCACGCGGCGGCCCGGGAGAAGGTCAAGGACTGGGCCGAATCGACCATCGTGACGGTCGCTCCGCACCCCCTCTAGGGGATCGGGCGCGGCCGGTGCGTCAGCCGACCTCGGGCCGACGGTCGCGGGGCCGAGGTCGCTCGGGCGTCGACGGGACCGGGGGGACCGGGCCGGGCGCCTCGTCTAGGTCGGGCCCTCCCTGCACCGCGGTCAGGAGCCGGAGCATCGGGCGGAACAGCGAGTGCTGGGCCCGTTCCGGGTCGAGGGTGTAGGCGCGCTCGTAGGCGGCGACCGCCTCCTCCTCGTCCCCCAGGGAGAGCAGGGAGAGGGCGAGGTCGAGCCAGCTCTTGGCCTCCCGGCTGCCTTCCCGTTCCCCGGTCTCCACGACGTGGTCGTCCCGCATCCGGGAGGAGAGCGGGGGCACCGGTCCCGTCGTGACGACCTCCCGCGAAAGGACGAGCGCCCGTTCGAACGCCGCCGACGCGGCGACCTCTTCGCCCGATTCGGCGAGGGCCACTCCCAGGCGATGCCAGGCGACCATGTCGTCCGGCGTCAGGGCGACCGCATGGCGGTAGGCGCTCACGGCCTCCGGCCACTCTTCGCGGAGCGATCGGGCCACCCCGAGATGGAACCAGGCCTCGGCGTTGCCCGGGGCGAGCGCGATGGCCCGCGCGAGCGCGGCCTCCGCCTCCCCGGCGCGGCCGAGATGAGAGAGCGTGATCCCGAAGTACGACCAGGCGACCCCGTCAGCGGGGCTGTCGCGTACCACCTCCTGGAAGTAGCGAGCCGCCTCGCGGTACTCCCGACGGAGGAAGTAATGGATGCCGAGGTCGAATCGCTGAGTCACACCCGGTACCCGGGCGTGAAGGGTCTCGCTTCGGAAAAGCCTGACGTAGCAGGGGAACGGACGGCCTCCCCCGCTCCGGGCGGCCCACGGCGCTTGGCCGGCGCGGGGCGGCGGGCTTATATCCCGGTGCGCTTGGTAAGAGCCGAGGAATCCCAGAGCCCAGCCCGAATCGAGCGTCCCGCCCGTCCTATTTCTGCGACGAGTGTTCGCGCGACGAGTCCTGCTCAACGATTCCCCAAGGCAACGCGAAACGCGAACCCAAAGAGGCAGACGAAATGGCAGACAAACCCCTGACGAAAGTGCGAGACCTAACGCCGAACTCGAAGCAAGTGAACGTGCTGGCCAAGGTGGTCAACGTCGGAGAGCCCAAGGAAGTCATGGGCAAGTTCGGCGACCCGCGCAAGGTCTGTGAAGCCGTGGTCGGAGACGACACGGCGACGATCATCCTTTCGCTCTGGAACGAGCAGATCGGGTCGATCGCGAAGGATGAGATCATCCTGGTCGACAACGGATACGTCTCGCTCGTGCGGGGCCACATGCGCCTGAACGTCGGGCGCTACGGCAACCTGTCGAAGTCGACCGAGGCGATCGCCGAGGTCAACCAGACGCTCGACATGAGCCAGCAGGAGTTCGAGAGCGAGCGTCGCTCGTTCGGCGGCGGCGGCTACCGTGACCGCGGTGGCGGTGGCGGCGGCGGCTACGGTGGCGGCGGCGGTGGCAGCGGCGGCGGCCGGTACAGCGGCGGCGGCAGTCGGGAACGCTCCGACTCCTACAAGCGCTACTAGGTCGGCGGGCCTCCGGGTCCGACGGTCGAACCTTTTCCCCCCGCCCTCAGGGCGGGGGCCAACGCGCGCCGGGGGCGCTCTGGATTAAATAGACCCTCCCGCTCACGCGCACGTCCATGCCCGACGAGTCCCGGGAACTGGTCCTCTACGTCCAGTCCAAGAAAGCCATCACGACCTTCTACCGCCCTCCGACCGCCGAATCGCGGGGTCCGTTCGCCGGCCCCGGCGCGAGCGCCGCGGCCCCCGGGAGCGACGAGGGACAGACGGTCGGCGAACCGGTCTTCTTCCTCTCGGACGACCAGTCCCGCTGCATGGCCCTGGTCGAGGAGATCGGAGCCAAGCGGGGCTACCACGTGCGCGTGGTCGACATCGAGAAGGTCGGGCGCCTCGAGCGGCTGATCACCGAGCACCTGCGCGGAGTGCAGAAGTTCCCGGTGCTGATCTCCCCGCTCGGCCGTCGCCTGGAAGGCGTGGAGCAGTTCACGGAGGACGAGCTCGCGGCGATCATGCCGACCGACCTGAAGAGCGTGCGCGCGTTCTCCTACCTCAAGGTCCGCGGCGGCGACCTCGACCGGATCCGCCGTCTCCTCGAGACGCTGACCGAGGTCAAGGAGCTCCATTTCCTCACCGGCGACTGGGACATCCTGGTCGTCCTCGACTTCGCGCCGGGCCCCTCGAACAAGCGCCGCGTCCTCGACTTCGTGACCGACCGGATCCGCGGGATCCCCGAGATCCTCGACACCTCGACGGTCGTCCCGGAGTACTCGCTGACGAAGTTCCCGCTCACCTAGGGCGGCGGCGTCGCGCGCGGGGGCGCTTCCTCCCGGGAACGACCGGGACCATCGGACGGGCCGGGCCGCTCGCCGACCCTCCGGGCTCGGGCGTGCCGTAGAGCGCGTCGACCGTGAGCGGGTGCTCTTCGAGCCAGGCGACCCCCTCGACGTAGGCGGCGAACGCCTCGAGGCTCGTGAACAGCGGCACGCCGAGCTCGACCGCCCGACGGCGCAGGACGTACTCGTCCTCGAGCATGCGCTCGAACTTCGCCTGGGTCAGGGAGAGCGGGACGTTGAGCAGGAGGTCGATCTCCCCCCGGTCGAGCGCCGGCATCACGTTCGGCAACCGGTCGGGCTCGGAGACCTTGTGCAGGATCCGCACCCCCTTCACGCCGCGTTCCGTGAGGAACGCCCCCGTATCCTCGGTGGCACTGATCCGAAGGTCGAGCGAGAGCAACCGCTGGGCGACCGGGAGCAACGCCTCCTTCAGGACCGGCCCCCCCACCGAGAGGAACGCCGTTCCCCGCTTCGGAACGAGCTTGACGCCGGTCGCGACCAGCGCCTTCACGAGAGCGTCCGAGAACGTCGGTCCGAAGCAGGCGACCTCGCCCGTCGACTGCATCTCCACTCCCAGGAGCGGGTCGGAGCCCGAGAGCTGGAGGAAGGAGAACTGCGGGACCTTGACGCCCCAGCGACCGGGCGGCAGCGGAGCGACCCCCTCCCGCGAGATCGGGCGGCCGAGCATCGCCCGCGCGGCCTCGCGCAGCAGGGGAACCCCGGTCGCCTTCGCGAGGAACGGCAACGACCGGCTCGCGCGCAGGTTCAGCTCGATGATCTGGAACTCCCGGTCCTTGACGAGGAACTGCACGTTGAACGGCCCCCGGATCGCGAGCGTGCGGGCCAGCCGGCCGGCCGCGTCCAGGAGCCGGCGCTGGACCTCCTCGGGGGTATGCCGCGGCGGGAGGCAGAAGATCGCGTCGCCCGAGTGCACCCCGGCCCGCTCGACGTGCTCGAGGATCCCTGCGACCAGCACCCGCTCGCCGTCCGAGATCGCGTCCAGCTCGACCTCGTCGGCCCCTTCGACGAACTTCGTGATGACGACCGGGTGCTCCGGCGAGACCCGCGCGGCCTCGGAGAGGAAGCGGCCGAGGTCGGCGCGGCCGGCGATCACCCGCATCGCCTGGCCCGAGAGCACGTAGGACGGGCGCACGAGCACGGGGTACCCGACCTCGTCGGCGAACGCGTTCGCCTCCTCGACCGTGCGGAACGCGCGCCAGGCCGGCTGGGGGATCTTGAGCTGCTCGAGCAGGCGGGCGAAGCGGGCGCGGTCCTCCGCCGTGTCGATCGACTCCGAGACGGTGCCGAGGATCGGGATCCCGCACGTCTGGAGGAGCGGGGTGAGGTTCTGGGCGAGCTGGCTCCCGACGCAGGTCACGACCCCGTGGAAGCGTTCGAAGTCGTGGATGTCCCGGACCCGCTCGAGGGTGATCTCTTCGAAGTACAGCCGGTCGGACCGGTCGTAGTCGGTCGAGACGGTCTCCGGGTTCGAGTTGAGGACGGCGACGCCCGGCACCCCCTCGGCCTTGAGACCCTCGACCAGGTTCATGGTCGACCAGTCGAACTCCACGCTCGACCCGATCCGGTACGGCCCGGCCCCGACGACGAGGATGGAGCCGGACGGCATCGGCCGCACGTCGTCCGCGTCGGCCCGGTAGGTGAGGTAGAGGTAGTTCGTCCGCGCCGGCCATTCCCCCGCGAGCGTGTCGATCATCCGGACGCGGGGTCGGACCCCGGCCGCGAGGCGCTGGCGGCGCACCTCCTCCTCGTCCCGCCGGGCGGCCCGCCCGATCGCGCGGTCGGAGAACCCGAGCTCCTTCGCTCGGCGCACGAGGGCGTCCGAGAGCGTCCCGTCGCGGCCGGCGACGAGCGTGCGGTCCGTCCCCTCGATCTCGGCGAGGGCGTCCACGAACCAGCGGTCGATGTAGGAGACCCGGCTCACCGTCGTGGGGTCGATGCCCGCGCGCAGCGCCTCGAGGACGCGGTAGAGGATGTCCGGGGTGGGGTTCGCGAGGTCCTCGAGGATCGCCTCCGGCGTGCGGACCTCCGCCGGCGGCACGAGGTCGGCCCGGGGGTCGCTCATCCGCACGGCCTTGGCGAGCGCCTCCGGGAACGACGCGCCGATCCCCATCACCTCGCCGACCGACTTCATGGACGGCCCCAGCCGCCGGTCGGCCCGCTCGAACTTGTCGAGGTCCCAGCGCGGGAGCTTCACGACGACGTAGTCGAGCGCCGGTTCGAAGCAGGCGGTCGTGACCCCCGTGATGCGGTTCTTGAGCTCGGGGAGCGTGTAGCCGAGCGCGAGCTTCGCCGCGACGTACGCGAGCGGGTAGCCGGTCGCCTTGCTCGCGAGCGCGCTCGACCGGGAGAGCCGAGCGTTGATCTCGATCGCGTAGTACTCCTCGCTCTCCGGGTTGAGGCAGAACTGGATGTTGCACTCGCCGACGATCCCGACCTCGTCGGCGGCCCGGAGCGCGGCCTGGCGGAGCATCTGGTATTCGGCGTCCGTCAGGGTCTGGCTCGGCGCGACCACGACGTTGTCGCCGGTGTGCACCCGCATCGCGAGGACGTTCTCCATGTTGCAGACCGTGAGCGTGTTCCCGCGCGCGTCGCGGACGACCTCGTACTCGAGCTGCTTGAACGCCCCGACGTAGCGCTCCAGCAGCACCTGGCCGACCGGGCTCGCGCGCAGACCCCGCCCGACGACGTCCGCGAGCTCCTCGCGGTTCCGCGCGATCCCCCCTCCGCGGCCCCCGAGGGTGTACGCGACCCGCACGATCACCGGGAAGCCGAGCTCCTGGGCGGCCGCGAGCGCCTCCTCGTAGGAGTAGACGGCGCGGCTCGGAAGGGTCGGCACGCGCGCCCGGGCCATCGACCGGACGAACTTCGCTCGGTCCTCCGTGGCGCGGATCCCGGTGAGCGGCGTCCCGAGCACGCGCGTGCCGGTACGGCGCAGGACGCCCTTCTCGGCGAGCTGGACCCCGCAGTTGAGCGCGGTCTGGCCCCCGAACGAGAGCAGGATCCCCTCGGGTCGCTCCGCCTCGAGGATCGGGGCGACGAACTCCGGGGTGAGCGGCTGGAAGTAGACCCGCCCGCGCCGCGGCGGGTCGGTCTGCAAGGTCGCGATGTTCGGGTTGACGACGACCGCGTAGACCCCTTCCTCGTCGAGCGCCTTCAAGCACTGACTTCCGGAGTAGTCGAACTCGCCTGCCTCCCCGATCTTGAGGGCGCCGCTGCCGAGGAGCAGGACCTTCTGGGGCAACGACCGGGTCATGCGCGCCGCGTCACCTTCCCCACGAACCGGTCGAAGACGAACGCGGCCTCCTGCGGACCCGGGTGCCCCTCGGGGTGGCCCTGCAGCGCGAGCAGGCGGCCGCTCCCGTCCCGGAACGCCTCGAGCGTCCCGTCGTCCGGGTTCACGGCCCAGCTCCTGAGACCGGTGCCGACGAGCGAGCGGGGGTCGACCGCGTAGCCGTGGTTCTCGCTCACGATGAGCGCCCGTCCGTCCGAGAAGCAGATCGTCTTGTTCTGGCCGCGGTGACCGTACTTGAGCTTGAACGTCGAGGCCCCGCGCGCGATCGCGAGGAGCTGGTGGCCGAGACAGATCCCGAGGGTCGGATAGGCCCGGGTCGACGGGCGGCGGAGCTCCTCGATCGTGGAGGAGAGCCCGGCCGGGTCGCCCGGTCCGTTCCCCACGAGCAACCCCTGCACCCGGCGCCCGTCCCACCGCGGGGGGACCTCGTGGTCGTACGGGAGCCGGAGGACCGAGACGCCGCGCGACAAGAGCGCCCTCAGGATGCTCGCCTTCACCCCGCAGTCCAGGACCGCGACGATCGGGTCCTCCCGACGTCCGAGGAGGACCGGGGAGCGCGGGGCCACCTCGGCCATGTAGTTCTCCTCGGCGTACCCGGGGGCCCGGGCGATCGCCCGCGCGAGCTCCTCGTCGCTCGGTCGGTCGGACGACGCGTCCGTGACGTCGATCACCCCGCGAAGCACGCCGTTCGACCGCAGATGCTCGGTGAGCTGCCGGGTGTCGATTCCCCGGATCCCCGGGACTCCTTCGGACGCGAGCCAGTCCTCGAGGGAGCGGGCGCTCGACCAGTGGTTCGGGCGCGTCGTGCCGCGGACGATGACCCCCCGCACCTGGAGCTCCTCGCTCTCGAGGAGAGGCAACCCGTGACCGTCCCTCCCGCCGGCCGGGGGGACGCCGTAGTTCCCGATCAACGGGTAGGTGAACGTCAGGATCTGGCCGCGGAACGACGGGTCGGTCAGCGACTCCGGGTAGCCGACCATGCCGGTCGTGAAGACGACCTCTCCGATGCGGCGGGTCGCGGCGCCGAAACCGACGCCCTCGAACCGAGTTCCATCCTCGAGAAATAGGGTCCCCCGCAGCGCGGCATCCTCGGGCCGGGCCGGCTCGGGCGTGAAGAACCCGAACGAAAGGAGGAGGGGTGCGGCCCTTAACTTTTACCGTCGCGCGCGGCGCCGGCGCTCGTCGCGCCGGGCCGACGGTCTCGGCGAGCCATCAAATCCTCCGTCGAGGTGGTCTGCGACATGTCCGGACCCCCGCGCCTGAAGGAGTCCTACGACTTCGTCGTGGCCGGCGGCGGTCACGCCGGCCTCCAGGCCGGCCTCAAGGCCGCGCTGCTCGAGCACACCGCGGCCATCCTCGACCGGGGACCGAAGTACTCGCGGTCGTACTATGCCCCTCGGATGGACAACATTCCCGGGTTCCCCGATGGGATCTCGGGACACGAGCTGCTCGACCGGCAGATCGCCGCCGTGCGGAAGGTCTCGGACAAGGTCGGCTATTTCACGCCCGCCCGAGTGGTCTCCATCGTCCGGGACGGGACGGGGTTCGCGGTGACGTTCGAGTGGCTGAAGCAGACGCACGTCGCCCGCGGTCGTGCGCTCGTGCTCGCGATGGGCGTCGTCGACCGGATCCCCGTGGTGGCGGGCAAGATCGAACCGATCTTCCCCTGGGCGAACCAGGGGATCGTCGACTTCTGCCTCCTCTGCGACGGGCATCTCCTCACCGAGAGGTCGGTCGCGGTCCTCGGGCACGACGCGTTCGCCGCCCGCACCGCCCTGGACGTTCTACACTTCCGTCCCGCCTCGGTCGAGATCCTGACGCACGGACACCGGCTGCTCGAGGAGGTCCGGGGCGAAGAGCGTACCACGCTCGTCGCCGCGCTCGAGGAGCACCGCATCGGCTCGTTCGAGGGCGAGATCGTCGGGTTCGACGAGATCCGGGAGAAGCGCTTCGGAGTGACGTTCGCGGACGGGAGCCACCGAAGCTACGACCGGGGGTTCAGCGCGCTCGGCTGGTACGACATGCACCACGAGATCCCGCGGTCTCTCGGGTGCCGCTTCGACCCGGAGGGGTACGTCGTGACCGACGAGGATTGCCGGGCGATCTCCGACGCGAACGACGACCCGATCCCCGGCGTCTACTGTGTCGGCGACCTGAGGAACGGCTGGAACCAGATCCCCGAGGCGTGGGCCACGGCGGAACGCGCCGTCATCCATGCCTATGCGTGGTACCTCTAGGCACCGGGAGTCACGCCGGGCGGGGGAGCGCGACGTTGAGCTGCCGGCTCAAGTCGGGGAGGTCGCGGGCGACCGCGGAGGCCCCGCCTGCGAGGAACCGGTCCTCGGTCATGGACGACGACTCGGAAGGGTCGGGCAGCACCCCATAGAATCGGACCCGGGCCCGGGTCGCGCACTCCGTGTCGAGGAGGTGGTCGCCGACGAAGAGGGCCCGGTCGAGCGGCACTTCCATCTCGCGCAGCAGGAGGAGGAGCGCCTCCGGGGACGGCTTCGCGGGTCCGGGCGTGCTGCGACTGCGAAGGTAGCCGAACGCCGATTCGAGCCCGGTCCGGCGCAGGGCCTCCCGGGCGAACGTCTCCGAGCTGCGCGTGAGGACGCCGAGCCGGAATCCGCGGGCCGTGAGGGTCTGCAGGAGCTCGGCCGCCCCGGGACGCGGGACCGTGCGCGGCAGCGCTTCGAGCTCGATCGTGTCGATGCGCTTCTGGTATTCCGATTCGAACCGGTAGATCGTCCCGTCCGGCGCGCCGCTCGTTCGCATCGCCTCGCGCGCGTTCTCGACGATCCGATGGATCGGGTCCTGCACCGAGAGGCGTCCGGGCATGACCCCGTGCTGCTCGGCGAGTCGGATCACCTCGGCGCGCATGCGCCCGAAATCGTGGTGCGAGAGGACCAGTGTTCCGTCGAGGTCAAACACGATCCCGAGGAGCGGTTCGAGGAAGTGCGGTTCACTCTCTCGGACGGGCATCGGCGCCTGGGGTACGCTCCCTTCACTCGCACGAACCCCCGTTAAGGGTTTGGTTCCAGCGGCAGGGCGCGGGTCCCCGGTCTACAACGGAGTTTGGTGGTACGCGAGGCCGTACCAGCTTCCGCGCTCGCGGTCGAAGGTGGTGCCGCACTGGTAGCAGAAGAAGATCCGGTGGGGTGGCTCCTTCGGTTCCTTCTCCATCTCCCCTCCGCAGACCGGGCAGCAGAGCTTGTCCTGGACCTCGGGGAGGCCGTGCCAGACGTCGCGGCGCCGGTCGTAGACGACCCCGTCGTGCGGGCACAGGAACATCGGGTACGGGACGGCCGCGACGCCGGGGCCGCTCATCGCCCGCCCGCACACCGGACAGAACATCGACCCCACTAGGGTCGTCGTCCCCGATGAACGTGCCGTCAGGCCCCGGAGCGCGTCCGTTCCAGGGTCACGATCGATTCCCGCAGCTCGAAGCTGCGCCGCTGGCCGCTTCGTCGGGCCCGGGCGACCTCGACGGAGACGATCGAGAGGCCGAGGGAAGCTCCGAGGCGCGCGAACAGGAGGTCGCCCGGCACGTACGTTCCCGCGAGCAGGGAGTCTCCGACCACCACGACGAACCGTCCTCCCGGGCGCAGCGCCCGGCGCACGCCCGAAAGGACCGGGACGAGGTCCGCGAAGTACCGGTGGACCACCGCGTGCATGTCGTCCCTCCGGTACGTTCCCTTGCGGAGAACGTTCTCGCGGATCCGAGGCAGGATCTCCGAGAGCCAGGGGTCGGGGAGGTCGGTCGTGGAAAGGTAGGCCCGGGTCTCGATCCGGGGAAGGTTGTCGCAGGCGACCTCCGCTCGCCGCAAGGCCCGCAGGTCCGCGTACGACCGCGCGTAGCCGAGCCAGGCGAGGTCGACCTTGTAGTTCATCACGTAGTCCATCCCGTTGACGTAGGGCGGGCTCGTGACCGCGAGGTCCACCGACCCTTCGGGCCAATCGGCCGTGCGCGCGTCGTGCCGCGCGACGACGGCCGAGGGCCCGAGGCGGCGCGGGTCGGAGCGGGCGCCTCGGAGGTCGTCCGCCATCTCCGCGACCGCGGTGCGGAACCGGTCGAACGGGTTCGGTCCTCCCGACCGGACCCGGGGGTTGTAGCCCAGGCAGGGGGAGCGATGAAGGCGGCTCGCCGGGATCAGGATCCGTCCGAACGCGAGCCGAAGAGCATCGGCGACGGGCGTTCCTTCGGCCGGCAGTGCGTCCCGCAGGCGGGTCAGGTCCCGCAGCGCGGCGGCGGAGAACTGCCGGCGCGTCTCGCGCAGGAACGGTAGGGGACCCGGACGCCGGCGCGACGCCGAGCGTAGGAGCTGCACCGCGGCTCGCTCGAACCGGTCCGGGTCGAGCTCGAGATGGGTCTTGACCCGAGCGGCGAGCACGGCCGGTGCGAGCAGCTCGGTGCCGAGAGCGCGGGCTCCGGCCCGGCGCGCCTCGACCAGGGTCGTGCCGCTCCCCGCGAACGGGTCGAGCACCGTGTGACCGGGACCGACCTCCCGGGCGTCCAGCACGCCCCGGACGAACTCGGCCGAGTAGCCCTGGACGTACGGCCACCAGCGATGGATCGGGAGCGATTCGTTGGAGCGGAAGGTGATCGGACCGGGGCTCCGGCCGAGGACTACCCCGTTCTCCCGCTCGAAGCGTTCGACGAACGCGTGCGGGTCCACGAAATCCCGGCGCTCGTGCAACCATTCGTAGTCCCGGAGGACCCAGAGGCCACGGCCGAGGCGCAGGACCTCCCCTCGGTCCCGCAACGCGTCGAGGACCGCCTCGACGCGACGCGGAGCGCCGTCGATGCGGCTCGCGAGCTGGCGGATCGTCGCGCCGATCGCTCCGGTCTCCCCGAGGGCGACCCGGACCTGAGCCGACAGCCCGTCGCCCACAGAGGCCACGGGGGTCGAGAAGCGTCTCGGCTAATGAGTTGGGGGATGGGTGCCCCGGGTCGGCGGGTCCGGCGCGGCTGTCGGGGTAGGGGTCCGGTCGGGCCGGAACGACCGGATGGTCTTCACGACGGCCCGACGTTGGCGGCGCCGTTCCTTGCGCAACGCCTTCGCCCAGCGGGTGTCTCGCAGCGACGGGTCCAGCCCGCCGAGCAGGAGGTCGAGGTCGTGCAGCCGACCAAGGTGCTGCTGAAGCCGGCGCAGGGAGGCGGCGACCGTGCCCCGCGCCTCGGTATCGACCGTGCTCGCGAGGTCCGAGATCTGGCGCAGGCGTCGGACCCGGATGCGCAGGCGATGCAGTCGGTCCATCGTGGGACGCTTGCGCGCCTTCCGGTGGGCCTCGACCAGCCGCATGTGCCCGGAGGTCTGGTGCTCGCTGAGGAGGCGATGCAGCCGGTCGGACCGGGTCGGCCGGGCGCGGGCCCGAAGCACCCCGCGGACCTCGTCGAACAGGAGGGCGTCCCGCTCGGAGCGCAGGAATGCCCGCAGGAGCTCGCGGCCGGTCCGCGCGTCGTCATGCAACCGGGCCCGGTACCGGTCGAGACGCTCGCGCTCCTCGGCCGACCGGGCCTTGGCTTCCACGGATCCGAGGAGGTCGACGGCGACGTCCCGGTCCCGGACCTGGCCGATGAGTTGGGCGAGGCGGCGGATCCGTCGGTCGATCGGGCCTAGTTGCGCTCGGTCCGGCTTGTCGAGGAGCTGCTCCCAGACGGCCAGCCCGGTCCGGAGGCGTCGCATGTCGCGGTGCAGGTCGTGCAGGAGCGCCGGGGTCGCGTGCGGGCGGTCGACGACCGCCTCGACCCCCCGACCCACCTCGCCGAGCAGCCGGTCGAGCTCGCGCTCGAGCCGCTCCGTGCCTCTGCGGGTCGTGGCCCGACCGTTTCCCGGCACCGGCTTCTCCGGTCCCGTCAGCGCGCGGTCCGTAGTAAGCGGTTTGCCGTTCCCGCGCGAATGGTCGAGGGACGACCCGAGGCTAATTAGAGGCGGACCTGTTGGGGCCGCCGTGGACCGGACCCGTCACGCCATGGCCGACCGAGAGCGTCCGCGCGGCGGGGTGGGAGAGACCCTCGGGGTCATCGACGTCGGCTCGAACACGGCCCGGTTCGTGGCGTTCGAGGTCGCGGGTGAGACCGTGCGCGCGGTCTATGAGACGAAGGACGTGCCCCGCCTGGGGCTCGCGCCCGGGCCGGACGGTCGCCTCTCGGACGCGGCGATCGCGCGCGGCGTCTCTACCGTGCGTCGGTTCGCGCGCGTCGTGCGCACGCTCGGTGTCTCGAAGACTCTGGGCGTAGCGACGAGCGCGGTACGGGATGCTCCGAACGGACCGGAGTTCGTCCGGGAGGTCGAACGAACCTCGGGCTTCGTGTTGCGGATCCTCTCGGGCACCGAGGAGGCCCGCTACGGGTACCTGGGGGTCGCCGGCGCCTGGGAGCTCCAGAACGACCTCGTCCTCGACCTCGGCGGAGGTTCTCTCCAACTGGCGATGGTCCGGTCGGGCACCCTCCGCAACTCGGTGAGCCTGCCGCTCGGCGTCCTCCGACTCTCCCAGCGCTTCTTCGAGCACGACCCCCCGAAGCGCCGGGAGTGGGACGAGCTGCGCGGCCACGTTCGTTCCACGCTCACCTCCGTCCTGGAGGCGTTCGGGGGGACGACCTACCGCCTCATCGGCATCGGCGGCACGGTCCGCTCCCTGGCCCGCGCCTCGATCGAGCTGCGGGAGTATCCGCTGCGACGGGTCCACGGCTACTCGCTCTACGACCGCGACCTCGAGGCGCTGAGCGAGCTGCTCGGCGAGATGCCGGCGCTGAAGCGGCGGGCAATCCCCGGCATCGGAGGGGACCGGGCGGACATCGTCCTCGCGGGCATCGTCGTGCTCGAGGAGCTCGTGCGCGCGGTGAAGGCCGACCACCTTCTCGTCTCGGGAACCGGGATCCGGGAGGGGATCGCCCTCGAGTCGATCGGCGTGAAGCTCCCGGTGCCCGCGGACGTTCTCGCCGAGCGTTCCGCCGTGGCGGCCGCGCGGTCGTTCACGTTCGGTCTCGACCACGGCCGCGAGGTCGCCGAGACGGCCTGCGTCCTGTTCGACCTGCTCGCGCCGCGCTTCGGTGCAGGCCCGAGCGAACGTCGCGCACTGCGCGTCGCGGCCTGGATGCACGACTCCGGGACCGCGATCGACCTCTGGAACCACGCGCATCACTCGGCGTACCTGATCCAGAACTACCCGATCTGGGGCCTCGACCAACGCGAGGTCCTGCTCGCCGCGATGGCCACCTACCTCCACGAGGGCGACGCCCCCCCGTCGGAGTGGAAGAAGGAGTTCCTCCCGATCATCGGTCCTCCCGACCTGGAGATGGCGGCCCGGCTCGGGGCGGTCCTCGAGGTCGCCGAGCTCCTTTCGCCGGCACGGCCCCGCTTCGCCCTCGTGGCCGGAGGCCGAACGCTCGCGCTCAGCTTTTCTTCTCCGGCCGATACGACCCTTCCCCCCCGGTGGGCGGAGAAGGCGCGCAAGCCGATGGAACGGGTCTTCGGTCTCGAGGTCCGACTACGCGATGCCTGAACGTCCGGCGCCAGCCCACGGCTATCCGGGGCGCCTCATAGTATTCGAGGGGCTCGATGGGAGCGGGAAGTCGACCCAGGCCGCGCTGCTCGGAAAGTGGCTGCAGGCCCAGGGCTACCGCGTCTTCTTCACCGAGTGGAACTCCTCCGAGCTCGTTTCGAGCACGATCCGCCGCGGCAAGAAGAAGGGGTTGCTCACCCCGACGACGTTCTCCCTCCTGCACGCGACCGACTTCGCCGACCGTTTCGAGCGGCGGATTCTTCCTCCGCTGCGCGCGGGGTACCTCGTCGTCTGCGACCGCTACGCCTACACCGCCTTCGTCCGGGACGCGGCGCGCGGGTGCGACCCCGAGTGGGTGCGGACGATCTACTCGTTCGCCCCCCGTCCCGACCGCGTCTTCTATTTCCGCGTCCCGGTCCAGGTGACCCTGAAGCGGAAGATCGCCTCCCGCCTGAAGATCAGCTACTACGAGGCCGGCATGGACCTCGGCCTCTCGGACGACGTCAACGAGAGCTACGAGCGGTTCCAGACCCGTCTCAAGCAGGAGTACGAACGACTGGTCGAGACCGACCGGTTCACCGTTATCGACTCCACGCGCTCGGTCGAGGCGATCCAGGCCGAGCTCCGCCAGAACCTGCGCCCCTTGCTCGAGAACTTCCCCACGGGAGAGCGGTTGGTCCATGACGGATAGGACGTACGGGACCCGGCTCCCCGGGATGCCGACCGAACCGCTGACGGGCAAGCTCATCGTGATCGAGGGGGCCGACGGCTCGGGCCGGACGACCGAGGTCGCGCTCCTCAAGGCCTGGCTCGAGGTCGAGGGCCACGCCGTCGTCGACACCGGACTGCGCCGCTCCGACCTCGTGAGCACCGAGATCGACCGGGCGAAGCAGGGGCACACGCTCGGCGCGACGACGATGGCGCTCCTCTATTCGGCCGACTTCGCCGACCAGCTCGAGAACAAGATCATTCCGGCGCTCACGGCCGGCTCGACCGTGCTCGCGGACCGGTACATCTACACGCTCATGGCCCGCGCGATCGCGCGCGGGGCCTCCCGGGATTGGGCTCGAGAGCTGTACGCCTACGCGCTGCGGCCGGACCTCGTCCTGTTCTTCGACGCCCGTCCCGACATCCTCCTCCATCGGGCGATCGCGAAGTACGGCTCCCTCGACTACTGGGAGTCCGGCATGGACCTCTGCCTCTCGCGCGATCTCTTCGAGAGCTTCTTCCTCTACCAGGAGCGCCTCTCCCGCGAGTTCGAATGGATGACCGAGGAGTACGGCTTCCAGCGGGTCGACGCGAACCGGGCTCCCGAGCTGGTCCATGCCGACGTCCAGCGACGGGTCGCCCCCCTCTACACGGCCGCGAGCGGGTCCGTCCGACCGAAGCGCGCGACGGAACGGCCTCCGGTCAGCCGCGCACGTCGCTGAGCTGCTGTCGAGTCAGCAGCCAGAGCAGCCGACCGGCGCCGGGTCCGAGCGACGCGGGGAATTCGACGAGCGCGGCCCCGCTCTTTCCGAGTCGGAGGAGGGCGATCCCCTCCCCGGCCAGAGCAAGGCCCACGAACTCGACCAGGGTCGGGTCGTGGCCGACCAGCACGACCGTTTGGCCGGACTCGGTGGTGGCCCGCAACCGCTCGAAGATCGGCGCGGCGAGGCGCCCGGAGCCGAGCTCGTCCCAGGGTTCCGGTGCGGCGTCCGTGTCCAATACCTCACGCAGGAGCTCGGCCGTGGCGAGCGCCCGGTCCGCGGGGCTCGTCACGATCCGGCCGATCGGCGACGCGAGGCGCGCCACTCCTCGGACCGCCCTCCGGGTCTGAAGGACACCCTTGTCGGTGAGCGGCCGCCGGTCGTCCTCGGGCCACCGCGCGGGGTCTCGCACCTCGGCCGGCCCGTGGCGAAGGACGACCACCCGCACGTTGCGAGGACCGTGCGGGGTTCGACGCATCGTCTCCTCGAGGTTCCGATGAGCCGCGGGGCCAGAAAACGGGTGCCACCGCCCGTCGTTTCGGCGGGGGCTTTAGGCGGCGGACGGAACGGAGAGGCGACCCGAGGTCGGCCGCTCCTGCACGACCGCGATGGGGAGGGCCCGGTCGAGAGCGACCTGAGCGATGTCCTGGGCGTAGGCGATCGTCCGTCCGATCGACTCGAGGATGCGGGCGACCGCGGCGGCCGTCGCGGGCGGCATCGCGGCCCCGTTCGCGGTCGGCAGCAACCGGTCGGCGATCGAGCGGCCCGAGGCGACGAGCGCCTCGCCCATGTCGAGCAGGTCGTTCGCGGTCGCTTCGTCGCTGGACGCGAGGACCCCTTCGAGGTGCGCCATCGCCTGCGCGTGGAACTGTCGGAGCGAGACGAGGGTGGACGAGCTTTCGGGCAGGTCGACCAACCGGCGGCCTGCCTCGGCGAGGATCACCGCGTGGTCCGCGATCCGTTCGAGGCTGCGCGCGATCGTCCAGGGGCCGAGGACCCGCGTCCCGTCGATGCCGGAGTCGATCTGGATCGCCGCGAGGCGCTGGAGGTACCACGCTTCCCGGTCAATCTCGTCGTCCCGCCGTTCCCACTGGCCGTCCTCGCCGAGCGGAAGGTGCGCCCAGCTCGCGACGGCGTCCCGGTGGAAATCGGTCACGATCCGGCCCATCCGGCCGACCCGCTGGGCGAGCGGCACCGGGCTTTCGTAGGCGAGGTCGCGCAACCGCAGGACCCCGCCCTCGTCGGAGATGATCTCGGGTTGGCGGGTACGGCGGCAGAACGTTCGCACCACCTCGCGGGTACGGGCCGTCACGGTCGGGCGCTCGCGGACCACGAACTCGCGGGCCCCGGCGAGATAGGCGCCGAGCAGCCGACGGAAGAGGTGCTCCGAGGGCTCGCCCCGGCTCACCGGGATCGTCGCGGTCGGGGAACGGTCGGTCGCGGGCGGGCGAACCTTCTCGAGGCGGAGCTCTTCAACGTGGGGCGCCGGACGCTCGCTCGGCCCGTCCGCGGACCGACGTCCTGCCCCCTGGGAAACGCGCTTCATTGGGGGAACGAGCGCGCAAGGGAATATATAGAATATCAATTTAGACTATAGTTTGTACTATAGGTATAGGAGACTGAGGTAACGCCCCGGGGCCGGGTCCGTCCGAGCGCCCGCCTACGCGCTCCCGGAGAGGAACCGTCGGGGGGACATCCACGCGTTCTTCGTCTGGACCCGGCCGCTGGCGGTATCGACCGACGCGAGCACGGCCGCGGCGCGCCCGAGCATCGTGAACTCCAGCGAGTACCAGAGGACCTCCCAGCACCCGGGGGCGGACCGGACCTCGGCGGAGTGGTAGGTCATGTCGAGCATCCTCCCCTGCTTCAGCGCGGGCAGGTACGAGCGCTGGAGCGCCTCCTCCTCGTTGGTCACGGGCCCGGGAGGAAGCTCCGTCCGCGGGAACTCGACCGTCCGCGCGGCCGCGCGGCGCCGGCCGAAGACGTGGTACTCCTCGTGCCGGAGCCGGACGGTGGACCCATCCTTCCGTTCCTCGACCAGGAGGAAGACGGCGGGATTCCCCGTCGGAGCGACGGCGGTGAACCCTTCCTGACGGCAGACCCGACCGGCCTGCCACCGCCCGAAGCCCCGCAGCGCGAGATACCCGAGGTAGCCGGCCAGGAGCGCGTACGCGGTCACCTCCCAGACCGGGATCGGAACGCGGTTGCGCTCGTAGAGCATCAGCCAGAACGAGAAGCCGGTGAACGCGAAGGTGCCGAGGTTGATCGCACGGTCCGCGTCGAGGTGGAGCTCCCATTTCGAGAACGGGGCGAACGGGGGGACCGCGAAGTGCGTGAACCCGTCGAGGAAGACGTGGCACAACCCGCCCCCTTCCATCGCAAGGAAGTAGAGCAGCCACGAGCCCGAAGCGAAGGCCGAGCCCACGACCGAGCTGAGCAACAGCGGCACAAGGAAGGCGCCGGCCAAGGCGATCACGGTGACCCCGAAGATCGAGTGCGTGATGCCGTGATGGCGGAGCAGGGGGAACCGGCGTGCGAGCGGGAAGAACAGCGCATCGGCGTCCGGGAGACCTCCCGCGAGCGCGGCCGCGGCGACGTACTGCAGCTTGTTCGGGCCGAAGATTCCGAACGCGACGAGGTAGGCGATGAGGACGTGCGTGAAGAGGTCCATGAGGTCGGGCGCTCAGCGGGCGAGAAACCCCCCCTTCAAAAGGAGCGCGTCGCCGGCACCTTGGGGGGACACGGCCCGGACGCCGGCGACTCTTATCCTAACCCGTAGCCGATCTCGCTGTTGGCGAATGGCCCGGTGCCTATCAGCTCCAGCGTCCACCCCGTGCCCGTGGGGGGTGTCGTGCCGACGTCGGCGACGATCGTCATCTGGCTGGTGAGGAGAGTGTCGGAGGTCCCGAACGCGGAGGTCCAGGAGGTCTCCTCCGATCCCATGGCATAGACGACCACCTCGCCCTGCGCGTTCGTGATGGCGAACCCGACCGACGGGTACAACGAGTCGGTCGACGATTCGATGGCGACATCGAAGTCGCCGGGGGTCACGTTGTCCGCCGCCGCCTCGATCGATAGCTCGTAACACATGTCGCCGCTCGCGCAACCTTGGGAGGCTACGGTCCCCCCGGACCCCGATCCTTGCACCAGGGTGGGGAACCCGAGCGTCAGGGCTTGGCCGATCGGGGTCGTGGACGTGCTCCCCCCGCACGCACCGGTCTGCACGGACCCGGGGGCCACGATCCCCGTGGTCGCATTGACCTCCACGCTGAACTCCGAACCCGGCGTCTCGGTGCTGTTGGGGCCAAGGACGGGGGTGCAGGTGGTGTAGATGATGTCCCACATCGGAGCCGACCGCATTCCCTCGCCGATGAAATCGATGAGGCCCATTTCGGCCGAGACCCCGGTCGGGTGGGCCTCGAGGAACGCCTCGGCACCGGCAGCGGAAGCCGCCGCGACCGCGGACGGACTGTCCACGACAGTGCTGGGGATCCCTGTGAATCCCGGGAGCGTTTCGCCGCACCTCGCTCCCGACAGTTCGTAGACCAGAGTCGCGACTCCGCCGGTGACGAGGACCTCCAGTTCCGCGCCGTTCGACGGCTGGATGTAACCGAATACCCATTCGGGGGCGACGCCGCTCGTCAGGTTACCCCCGAACGACGGGATCGTGATCGAATTCGGGAGCGTTCCGGAGTACGAGGTAACGGTACAATTCGCTTCGGCGCTCCAGTTGAGAGGTACGGTCGTCGCGTTCGCGAGGTCGATGCCGATGGCGCTATCGAGGGCCCACGCGCCCGCAGGGGAGGCCTGCGTCGAGGTGTTCCGGGCGGACGAGAAAGTGACCGCGGGCGTAGCGCCGTACGAGCTTCCCCCGAAGATCCCGATCAGGGCCAGACCGAGGACCAGGACGAGGGCGACCGATACGACGATCGCGACCCACGCCATGCGCGGGAGACGCGGGAGCGATGGGGGAGCGGAGCCAGGAACCACAGGCGGCTCCGCCGAAGGGCCGACCGGGGAGGGGGTGCTTGCCGTCACGCCCGGGGAATGGGTCTCGTACCGTTTAAAACGAGCGTCGGAGTCCTCGGGGGTGCGGACGTGGTTCCGAGGTCAGGAAGGGCGATCGGGACCCGTTCCAATGGCTAGAACGTGGGCCGGGACGGATTCGAACCGTCGATCTCCGCGTTGTAAGCGCGACGTCTTCACCGCTAGACCACCGGCCCACTGTCGCCCGAGGGAGACCCCTCCTCCGTCATGGGCGTGTCGGTCCGGAGGTGCTCCCGGTGACGCATCCGGACCGCGAGCCCCCGCTCGAGCTCGGACATCAGGGGTCCGGAGAGCATCGCTTCTCCCACGCCCGCGAGCTGTCCTTCCCGCAGGAGGATGACCGAGTCCCCGACCCGGATCTCCGGGTCCGCGGAACGCACCCCCGGTACGAACAGGTCTCCCGTGAGCGGGAGCGCCGGGTCGACCTCGACCGAGAGCGGAAACGAGGGACCGAGCCGGCGCCCCCCGGCGACGGTGAGGTGGAAAAGGCCGCGCTCCTCGCGAAGGGTAGCGAGGTCGGTCCGCCCGTCGGTGAGTCGTTGGAACCAGGGGCGGCCGGCCAGCCGGACCGGCGGAGCGAACAGCCGCTCGGCCGCGGCCCGTCCGAACTGGAGGCTTGCCACCTCGCGGAGCTCCTCCCGGACGACCGAGAGCGGGCCTCCCGACACCGGCGTGTCCGTCGCCAGCACTTCCTCGACACACGTTCGAAGCCGGTAGAGGGCGTCCGGGGAGGTGGTCCGGTCGTCGGCGAGGGTCCAGGTGACGTCCGTTCCGCGAGGAAGGCGCCCCTCCAGGAAGTGGTATTCTTCCGGGTCGAGGTGCACGACCACCGACCGGTACGCACCGTAGCGACGAAGGTGGTCGAGGCTCGTCAGAACGGTCTCCCGCTCCGGTTCGGTCCAGTCCCCGGTCACCGGGATGTCGTAGTGACGCGCCGGGAACACGTCCTCGAGCTCCTGGGGGACGAGCCCGATCGGAGAGCTCACCGAAACGACGTGGACCCGCTCGAGGGCCCGGAGCCCCTCCAGCGCGCCGAGGAACCGACGATGGGACCGGGAACGTCGGTACGGCTTCGTCTTCGAGCACGGGACGAGCAGGAGCACGGTCTTCGAGCGCGGCGGCCGATACCGCGCGACCAGGCGCTCGCGGAAGCGGACCATCTCGGGCCGGCGGTGGGCCTCGGCGAGGACGTAGTCGTGGGATTCGTCGCCGACCACGGGCGTCCGTTCCTCGAGCGGCCGCGCAAGCTCCCGGTCGGTGAGGCGCAGCATCTCCGCGAGCGCCGGTTCGGCCACCTGGCGGGCCTCGACCAGTTCGCGTAGCCGTCCCATGCGGAGCGCGGCGCGGGCCTCGGCGAGGGCGCGCGAGTAGACCCAGTCGGTGTGAACGTCCAGAGGCCCCGGCGGGTCGGCCCGGCACGCCGGACAGTCGCACGCCCGTTCGACGGTCGCATCGGGTCGCCGCGCGGTCCCGAGCGTGCGGTCGAAGAACTCGTCCTGGGCGGCTCGGAGCGTTCCCTCCGTGGTATCGAGTAGGTCGACGCCGAGGTAGACGAGGAACGGTATCCGGTGCGGTAGGGCGACACGAGGAGCCCAGAGCAGCGGCGCGGCCCCCACCGCGGCTCGCACCTCGCGCACTGCCCGGACGAACGGGGCGCCGTCGTTCCAGAGGGCCCGGGCGTTCCCGAGGATCACCAGCTCGGGTCGGGCCGAACGGAGTCCGGAGGCGGCCTCCGCGGCGAACGGATAGTGGAGCAGGAACGCCTTCTCGCGTACCGGGTGGACACCCGGCTCCGTCCCGACGACCTCGGGAGCGAGCACGGGCACGCGGAGCTCGACCTCGACCCCGTCGTTCGAGAGCACCAGGTGGCGGAAGCCTCCCGGGGCCGAGCGATGCGTGAGGAAGATCCCGCTCTCCCCCGGTAGGGAGGGACGACTTCGGAAGAGAGTGGGAGGTGCGACCGCGAGGGGTCCGACCGACGCTCGGCCCGCGAGGGCGAGTCCATCCAGTCGATCCACGGTGCGCGGCACGTTCGTCCTGCCCGCTCCTTCCCGCGGTCCTAGTCCGGGGTCGCGGTCTTTCCCGAACGACGGCGCGCGGACGTCGTCGGCGAGGGCGACGGGAAGAACGCCTGCCAGGCCTCGACCAACGCTTCCCGGCGGTCCGCGCCGGCCTCCGAACGGCCCCGCTTGCCGAACAGCGGGTCGTGGGTGTCGCGGACGTCGCGCAGGAAGCCCGCCGGGTCGGCGCTCGCTTTCTCGAAGCCGTAGAGCATGAGCTGGCGGAGGAAGCTCGAACGGCCCCGCCAGCCGATCCTTCGACGCACGGCGGGATTGAGGTGCCGCTTCGCAAGACGCCAGACCTCGTTCGTCGTGTGGTAATCGCGGGCCGAGAGGCCGATCATCACCTGCGGCATGGGAACCGGGAACCGAAGGACCGGCGGGTCTCTTTAGTTATCTCGGGACCGCGAACCTAACCGAACCGCTCACCGGAACAGTACCGGACCGACCGGAACGAAAACAGCGAGGAGCACTCCGACCAGGTACACCGCCCCGAGAGCGAAGTGTCGGCGGAACGGGACCCGGGCCTCCGTCGGTCGGCGCACGAGCGCGCGGTCGGTGATTGCCGCGAGGACCGCCATCACCGCGAGCGCGACGAAGTACGGCAGGGTGAGGCCCAGCGCGAGCCCGAAGACCGCGAGGAGGACCAGGGCCAGGGCGTGCAGGGCCGGCACCAGCCGCACCGAAGCGTCGACCCCCCAACGGACCGGGACGGAGAAGAGGCCGAGCGCCCGGTCGCTCTCGAGGTCGCCGAGGCTGTGGACCGTCTCGAAGGCGGTCCCCCAGGCGAGGAGTCCCCCGACGGCGTAGAGCGCGACGAGCGGCAACGTCCCGGTCACCGCGATGTAGACCGCGGCGGGCGTGACCGCCTCGACCAGGCCGAGGAAGGCGGTCGTGAACGAGGTGACGCGTTTCGTGTAGCTGTAGCCGAGGACCAGGGCGAGCGCGACCGGCGCGAGCACGAACGCGAGCGGGTTCAGGAAGTACGCGGCGGCCACGAGGACCGCGGCGTTCGCCGCGCAGAAACCGAGCGCGAACGCCGGGCTCGTGCGTCCGGAGGGAAGGGCCCGGGACTGGGTCCGCGGATTGGCGGCATCCAGCCGTCGGTCGACCCACCGGTTGAAACTGTGACCGGTGTTCCGGGCGGCGACGAACGCGACCACGACCAGAGCGACCGTGACCAGGTCCGGTACGCCGCGGGCCGCGAGGAACAGGAACGCGAGCGCGAACGGCAGGTTCAGCCCGAGGTTCTGGATCTCCAGGAACCGCCCGAGGTCGCGGGCGCCTCCGCGCCGTGCGTCCGTCGGGGCGCTCACGATCCCGGTCGACCGCCCGACCGACCCAACAGCCGCGCCAGGACGGGGTCGTCCCGGATCGCCTGTTCGACGGCCTCGACCGCCTTCGGGTCGGAACGGATCTCCTCGGGCCACGGGCGGGGGAATCCGTCCTCCGGCCGCTTGCGGGTCGCGTCAATGCCGACCTTGCCCCCGAGGTTCGGGATCGGGTTCGAGATCGAGAGCTGGTCGACCGGCCCCTGCGAGAGCTCGAAGTCGCGCCCGGGATCGGCCTGGAGCCCCACGCGGTAGAGCACTTCGGAAAGGTCGTGGACGTCGACGTCGTCGTCCACGACGATGAGGTAGCGGACGAACATCATCTGGCCGAGGCCCCAGAGCGCGTGCATCACCTTGCGCGGGTGGTCCGGGTAGGCCTTCTTGATCGAGACGATCCCGACGTTGATGAACAGCCCCTCGACCGGGAGGTTCATGTCCACGAGCTCGGGAAGCACCAGGCGGAGGACCGGCCGGAACACCCGCTCGACGGCCTTTCCGAGGACCGCGTCCTCGGTCGGGGGTTTGCCGGTGACCGTCGTCAGGTAGACCGGTTGCGCCCGGTGCGTCACGCGCGTCACGTGGAAGACCGGGAACGGTTCGGGGGCCGAGTAGTAGCCGGTGTGGTCCCCGAACGGGCCCTCGACCTTGCGTTCGGTCGGGTCCACGAATCCCTCGAGGACGATCTCGGCCTGCGCCGGCACCTCGAGGTCGACCGAACGGGCCGGGACGATCTCGACGGGCTCGGAGCGAAGGAACCCAGCGAAGACGAAGTTCGAGATCCCCTCCGGGACCGGCGCGAGCCCCGAGAAGACCGTGGCCGGGTCCGCTCCCAGGACGGCCGCGACCGGCATCCGCTCCCCTCGGGCGGCCCACTTGCGGTAGTTGCTCGCCCCGACCCGGTGCACCTGGAAGTGCATCCCGAGCGTGTCGGGGCCGTACTGCTGAAGGCGGTAGATCCCCGTGTGCGGCTCGCCGGTCTCGGGGTCCTTCGTGATGACGACCGGGAACGTGATCGTGCGGCCCGCGTCGTGCGGCCAGCACTTCAGGATCGGCAATCGGTCGAGGTCGACCGCCGTCTCCTCGACCTCCTGGCAGGGGGCCGACCGCACGCGCTTCGGCGCGAGCGAGCGCAGCGTCGACAGGGTCTCGATCGTTCCCGCGAGGTCGCGGACCGCGCCCACGATCCCCGCCGGGGGCCGGAGGTGGACCAGTCGCTCAACGCGGTCGGCGACCGCGTCGACGGAGTCGGCGCCGAGGGCGAGCGCGATCCGCCGCGGCGAGCCGAGGAGGTTCGTCACGACCGGCAGGGTCGTTCCCGGGACGTTCTCGAAGAGCAACGCCGGCCCATCGGCCCACAGGACCCGCTGCGTCAGCTCCGTGATCTCAAGGTCGCGGGAGACCGGCCGGGTCACGCGGACGAGGTCGCCTCGGGACTCGAGCGCCGAAAGGAACTCCCCGAGGGAGCGGAACGACACGGTCGGCCCGAGCCCCCCTGAGTTATTAAATCGCGTGCGCGCCGCCCAAGGTTCATATCGGAACCCTGGCTCGCCGTGGGGCGGTCATGCAGTCGGTCACGCTCGAGTTCCGTGCGGACGACCTCGTGCTGCTCGGGGTCATCCCGCCCGGGCTGTTCGACAAATACGAGGAGGTCGAGCTCCTCGAGACCCTGCGGCTCGAGCAGGGGTGGCGGCTCCAGCTGCTGCGGGTGCGGCGACGCGGCCCGCTCAAGACCGCGGTCGAGCTCGAACGTGAGTCGCGCCGGATCCGGGCGATCTACGGGCTGGAGAGCTTCGAGCTCGTCGAGCGCCGTCCGCGGACCCGGGACTACATCCTCCTCGTCCGCCAGCGCAATCCGGAGCGGTTGCGCCGCTGGCTCTCGCTCGCCGGCGGCGAGATCTCCCCGACCGCCCCGTTCCGGCTCACGTCCGAGAAGGTGATCGCCTCCTTCCTGGGAGAGGAGCGGGCGATCCGTCGGGTCCTGAAGCGCCTGGACCGCGAGGAGTTCCCGTACCGGGTCGTTCGGGCGTCCGGCCGGCCGCAGGTCCCGGACGAGGCCACGACCGCCCTCACCCCGCTGCAGGCAAAGCTCCTCGCCCGTGCCTGGGCCCTCGGATACTACACGGTGCCCCGGCGGATCACCCTCACCCGCCTCGCCCGGCAGTCCGGGCGCAGCGCTCCCGCCTATGGGAAGGTCCTGCGCCGGGCGGAGGGCCGCCTCATCGCCCGCTGGCTGTCCTTCGAGGGAGCGATGCCCGAGCCCCACGCTCCCGAGGTCGCTCGCGAAGGGTAAAGAGACCGTTCGGCTCCCCGCGGTCGTGCCGGGGCGTCCGCGCACGGTCGTGGTCGAGCGTGTGGCCGACGCGCCCGAGGTCGCCCTTCCGACCCGCGCGACCGAGGGCTCCGCGTGCTTCGACCTGGTCGCGGCCGAGTCGGTGGAGCTCGAGCGGGGCCAGGTCACCCTTGTCCGCACCGGCCTCAAGATGCGGTGCCCGAGAGGAACCTTCCTCGAGGTCCGGCCGCGCAGCGGCCTCAGCACGCGCGGCGTCCTGATGGTGAACGCACCCGGCACGATCGACCGGGACTACTCGGGCGAGGTACGGGTCCCGCTCACCTTCCTCTTCGACGGAAAGTACGCCGTGCACGTGGGCGACCGGATTGGCCAGGTCCGACTGGTCGAGGACCTCCCGGCCCGCTTCCGTCCGGGCCCGGTGCGGGCCGTCCCCTCCCGCCGCGGCGGGTTCGGAAGTACCGGCCGCTAGTCGAACTCGGTCAGCATCCGCTGGACGCGCTTCGGTTCGGGAGGGGGAGGCGCCCCGCCCCGGGCCGCCTCGGCCTGGACCCGTTCGAGCATCTCGTGCATCCTCCGCTCGCGCGCGAACGCCGACCGGTGGAGCCCGACGTCCCGGGTCCCCTCGGCGACCAGGACGACCGCCCGCCCGATCCGGGCGCGGCCGGTCCGACCCCGTCGCTGGATCGTACGGATCACGTCCGGAATCGGCTCGTAGAAGACGACCAAGTCCGTCGACGGGATGTCGAGCCCCTCCTCCGCGACCGACGTGGCGACGAGGCAGTTGACCGCGCCCGACCGGAATCGGTCGAGGACTCCTACCTGTTCCCGTTGCGAGAGGCCGACATCCTTTCCGTGGGTCGCCTGTCCCACGAACCGGGCCGGACGGACGATGTCGCCGCCGGCCCGTTCGAATTCGGTGACCAGTCGGTCGACGGTGTCGCGGTACTGGCAGAAGAGGATCACGCGGGCCGACGGGTTCCGTTCGAGCTCGTCCCGCACGATCCGAACCGCGGTCGCGAGCTTGGGATGCTCGACCGTAAGCTGGTCGAGCCGACGGCGCACCTCCTCGACGTCCGGGTCGCCGAGGAACGCCCGGGCCGACGGGGTCCATCGCTTTCCCTCGGCGGGGGTCTGGCGGAGGAAGTACTCCCGGAGGGAGTCGACTCCCTGACTCTCGGTCAGCTCGAGCGCGTGCAGGCCCTTCATCGCCGCGGCCTGGGCGGTGACGGCCTTCCAGAGGATCCCGCTGGAGGCCCCGCCCTGGTTCCGCTCCACCTCGATCTGACGGTGGAGCCGGGTCCCGACCTCGAGCAGGGTCCGACGGTTCGCCTCCCCGCCGGGCAGGAGGTTCAGCTGACGGAGCACGTCGATCTGCCGCTGGACCGCGGCCCGCAGCAGGATTGCGAGGTGCTGGACCTGGGGAGGGACCGGCACGGTCACCGTCTCGACCCCGATGCCGTGGACGTACGGGAGGACGTCCGGGCTCTGCTCGGTCCGGTACTCGAACCGCTCGATCGTGAGGTTCGACCAGACCTCGCGGATACGGGCGAGGCTTCCCCCGGGGGAGGCGGTCATCGCGAGGACGCGGGCGTTCGGACCTTCCCGGTTGGCCCGCCCGATCGCGACGTACGGGTAATCCCCGACCGCCCGGTGCGCTTCGTCGAAGACGATCAACGAGAACGAGCTCAGGGGGAACCCGCCATCCACGAGGTCGTTGGCGACGACCTGAGGCGTCGCGACCACGACCTGGGGCGGGTGGAACAACGCGGCGCGCCGGTCCGGCGGGATCGCCCCGGTCAGCGTGAGCGGCTCGGGCGCGAAGAGGGTCCGGGCGACCTCGCGCGCGTGCTGGACGACCAGCGGTCGGGTCGGGGCGAGGAAGAGGACCGAATCCGACGGCCGACGCAGGAGGTGCTCGGCGACGACCCGGAGCGCCACGGCCGTCTTCCCCAAGCCCGTGGGCACAACGACCAGCGTGTTGTGGTCGACCGCCGTCTCGGCGATGTGCGCCTGATACAGGCGGTCGTCGAGCGTTCCCGGACGCACCCGAGGGTGCTCGACGGTGCCCATCGACGGATCGCCCGACCCCTCCAGCGGCCATGCCTTTATTAGGAACGGTCTACGCCGGGCGATGCTCGCGCTCTGGGCGGTCGTACTGCTCGCGGGGGCATCGATCGTCGTCCTCCTCTACCAGGGGGTCGCGATCCTCCTCGCGAAGGAGATGCCCCGGCTCGACCCCGCTCCCCCCGAGCGGACGCCGCGGGCCCGGCCGCGGGTCAGCGCGGTCATCGCGGCCCGGAACGAGGAGGACGCGCTGCCCGCGACGCTCGACGCGCTCCTCGCCCAGGACTACCCGGACCTCGAGGTCGTGGTCGTCGAGGACAGCTCGACCGACCGCACGAAGGAGGTCATCGACGCCCGCGCCCCTCGCGTCCAGCGCGTCGACCCGCCTCCCCTGCCCGACGGGTGGGTGGGGAAGAACTGGGCCTGCTGGAACGGCGCGAACGCGACGACGGGCGAATGGCTCCTCTTCCTCGACGCCGACGTGCGCACCCACCCGGCGGCGGTGCGGACCACGGTCGACTGGGCGGTGCGGGAGGCGGCCGACCTCGCGACGATCGCTCCCCGGCTCGAGATGAAGGGATTCTGGGAGCGGGTCGTGCTGCCGATGTACGTCCAGATCGTCCTGACCTACTTCCGGGCCCCTCATGTGAACCGGGACCGCTCGAAGGCGGCGATGGCGAACGGGCAGTACTGGCTCGTTCCCCGGAAGACGTACTTCGACCTGGGGGGCCACGCGGAGGTCCGGGGGGTGGTGCTGGAGGACGTCGCGATCGCCCGGCGGTTCCGGGAGGCCGGTCGCCGCCTGCGCATCGCCTGGGCGCCGGAGCTGGCCGTCACGCGCATGTACCGGGACCGGAAGGAGATGTTCGAAGGGCTGCTGAAGAACATCCATGGTTCCGACTACTCGGCCCTCCGGTTGGTCGGGTTCCTCGCCGGCCTCGTGGGGCTGTTCCTCCTTCCGCTCGGGTTGCTCCCGCTGGGACTCGTCACCGGAAATCTCGTGCTGATCGGTCTCGGCGCCTTCCTCTACGTCGCCCTTTTCGGGAAGCACGTCGGGTTCGCCCGCACCTCGGGCGCGCCGGCGGTCTACGGGCTTCTCTATCCCGTCGCGGTCGGATTCTACGTCGTTCTGGTCGCGACCTCGCTGAGCCGAGGATGGCGGCGGCGCCCCGTCGTTTGGAAAGGGAGGGCCTACGCGATCCGGCAGTAACGGGGTCCCCAATCGCTAAGTGGGCGACGCGTGCTCTGCGACCCCGATATGGCAGCCCCCCTCGAAACCATCTTCCCGCTGATCGTCGGAGGCCGAGAGCTTCCCGGGACGGGCGGAGAACCGCGTTCCCTCTTCGACCCCGCCACGAACCAGCCGTTCGCCCGGGCCGCGGTCGGGTCGCGGGACGACGCGCGCGCGGCCCTCGAGGCGGCGGACCGCGCGTTCCGAGAGTCCCCCTGGGCGTCGGACGACGGCGCGCGGCGCGCGAAGGCCCTTCTGCGCCTCGCCGGACTGCTCGAATCCCAGCTCGAGACGTTCGCGCGGCTCGAGACCCAGAACATGGGCAAGCCGCTCCGCGAATCCCGCGGCGACGTGGGCTACGTCGTGCGCACGCTCGAGTACTTTGCCGGGCTCGCCGACAAGGTCGAGGGCGAGACGATCCCGGTGCCGGGGCCGCGCCTCGACTACACGCTGCGGGAGCCGCTGGGCGTGACGGTCCACATCGCCCCCTGGAACTACCCGCTGCTCCTCTCGGTCCGTTCCGTCGCGCCCGCGCTCGCCGCGGGGAACTCTGTCGTGCTGAAGCCCGCGAGCCTGACCCCGCTCACGGCCGTCAGCTTCGCGCGTCTCGCCAAGGAGGCCGGTGTCCCGGACGGGATCCTCAACGTGGTCCTCGGGAGCGGCTCGGAGGTCGGCGAGGCGCTGGTCGACGACGAACGGTGCCGCTCCGTCACGTTCACCGGCAGCGGGGAGGTCGGCACGCGGATCGCCGAGCTCGCGACCCGTCGTCGGGTACCGCTCACGCTCGAGCTCGGGGGAAAGGGTCCGGTCGTCGTCTTCCCGGACGCGGACCTCGAGCGCGCCGCCAAGGGGATCGGGTACGGGATCTTCCAGAACGCGGGCCAGATGTGCTGGGCCGCCTCCCGGCTGATCGTCCACGAAACGATCCGGGCCGACCTGCTCGAGCGGGTGCGGGCGATCGCCGAGGGACTGAAGCTCGGGCCCGGCACGTCGGAGGGGGTCGAGATGGGTCCGCTCGTCTCGCGCGACCAGGCCGAGCGCGTGCTCGACTTCGTCGCGGACGCCCGGTCGAACGGGGGGCGGGTCCTGACCGGCGGCGCGAAGGCGACCGAACCGGCGCTCGCGGCGGGGAACTTCGTCCGCCCGACCATCCTGGTCGATGTTCCGTCCTCCGCCCGGGCCGTGCGGGAGGAGATCTTCGGGCCGGTGCTCACGGTCGCCTCGTTCTCTGACCCCGAGGAGGCGCTCCGCCTCGCGAACGACACGACCTACGGCCTGCTCGGGACCGTGTGGACCCGGGACCTCGCCACGGCCCACACGTTCGCTCGACGGCTCGAGTGTGGGATGGTCGTCGTCAACGAGGCTCCGGTCACCTACCCCCAGGCGCCGTTCGCCGGGACGAAAGGGAGCGGGGTCGGGTTCGAGCAGGGCATGCGGGCGGTCGAGGCGTACACCCGGCGCAAGAACGTTCTCCTCAACCTCGGCTCGGGAAAGAAGCGGCCGTAGGACCGGACCGTTCGGCCTCGCACCACCGCGCTCGCGCGACCTGTTTCGTACGTACGAAAGAAGAAAAGGCGACGGCCGCGGTCGATCGACACTACTGTGGCCGAGACCGAGCCCGCCCCCGGGACCTGGGGCGCCTGCCGCTTCTGCGGCGTCGCCGTGCCGGCCGGCGCGGCGAAGTGCGAGATCTGCGGCGCCGACCGACCGCTCACGGCGGCCGAGATCCCGAACGCCCCCCGGTCGGTGCGTCGCCGCCTCCGGTTCACCGGTTTCCTTCGGTCGATGGTCGTCGTGGTCGTCATCGCCGGGCTCGCCTACGCCATCGTGTCGGCCGAGCTCTCCGGTCCCCCCGTGCTCTCCACGGACCCGCTGACCACCTCGGGAACCTACTCGCTCGCGCCCGGGAACTACACCGTCCTCTTCGGGGAGATCAACGGCGGCGACTACGTCCTCGGGAACTTCACCTCGGTGAGCCCCGCCGGGACGGACATCGCGCTCTCGGTCTACAACTCGAGCGGGTGGACCGCGTTCGTGGCCCACGACCCGTCGGCCCCCGTCTGGTCGCTCGCCTCCACCTACGACGGGCGGATCATCTACTCGCCACTCGTGACGGACACCTACTACTTCGTCTTCGAGAACCCGTACCCGGCGAGCAGCCACCTGACGATCCAGGTCTACATCACGACGACCTACGAAGCGAACAGCGGGGACGACGGCTTCGCCTAGGGCGCGGGCTCAGGAGTCCGGCGCCACCGAGGCCCCGTCCGTCCGGCGGAGGTACTCGGCCGGGACCTGGTTGACGAGGTAGACCGTCTTGCCCGCCCGCATGATCACGATACCGTCGTCCCGGGCCCGCTTCGCGTCGACCTCGAGGATGATCGGCTCGGGGGTCCGGACCGCGCCGGCCGCCCGGGCGTCCTCGGCGGTCTTCGAGAGGTGGACCTTCTTTCGGTCGGAGGGCTTCAGCCCCACTTCGAGCACGATGCCCGCCTCCTCGGAGGTCACTGGGTAGTAGAGCTGGTCGGGAATGTTCTCGGTCGGCAGGTCGAGGTCGACATCGACCGTGTGGCCGTAGGTCGCCCGAACGCGGTCGTCTCGGACCTCGTAGCGTCCCTTCGCGTCGGTCTCCGCGATCGCGACCAGGTGCTGGGTGCGCAGCCAGTGGTAGGCCGGGTGCTTCTGGCTGATCGCACGGACGATCTGCGGCAGCGAGACCCATCCCTGGGGGTCGATCGGGAGCTGGTAGCGGTCGGGGAAGTGGCGCAGGATGCCGGTCAGGATCCGACCGAGGTGGTCGAGCTCCCGATCGTTCATCAGGAATCGGCCCGGTTGCCCGCACACGGGGCACGCCTCGGCCCGGAAGTACCCGTGTTGGGCGCATTCTTTCAGCATGGCGTTCCCCGCTACGCCTTGATCTTGTCGGCCTTCTTCTCGAAGTCGGTCAGGAGGTCGCCGTAGAGGTCGGTGAGGTCCTTCAGGACGCGCTTGAGGACCTGCTGGGGCTTCTCGCCCTTCGTCTTCACGAGGAGCGTCGGCCGCTCGAGGTACGGGTGGCCGAGGTAGTACCGGGCCTCGACGACCTTCTCCTCCTTCTGCAGCGCCTCGACCAGCGGGATGAGGATCGTCTCCTCCCCCCGCGGGAACTCCACGCGGAGTAGGTCGTGCTCCTTTTCGACGACGCGAATGTCCATCGAGGACCCCGAGAGCCGGGCCACCTACGGTCTCTTCTTAAGCGTGGCGGGACGCGGGGTCCGGTTCTTCCGGCGGCCGGCCCCGACGCCCATATAACCCGAGTCGGTTCCCGGGACGCCACCCATGCGATTCCTCGTCGTCGGGGGCGGGGCCCGCGAGCACGCGATCGCCGCCACGCTCGCGCGCGCCGGGGCCGAGGTCGTCGTCGCGAGCGCGAACGCCAACCCGGGCCTCGAGCGGGTCGCGCGGGAATCGCTTCGGGTCGACCCCACGGACGCGCCGCGCGTCGTGGGGTTCGCCCGGAAGGAGCGGGTCGATGTCGCGGTGATCGGTCCCGAGGCCCCGCTCGCCGCGGGCGTCGCGGACGCGCTTCGTGCCGCGGAGGTCCCGACCCTGGGACCGGACCGGTCCGCCGCTCGGATTGAATCCTCGAAGTTGTTCTGCCGCGAGCTGCTCGCCCGTCATCGCGTGGCGGGCCAGCCGCGGTGGGTCGCTCCCGCGTCGGTCGAGGAGGTCGACCGGATCGCCTCCGAGTTCCCCGGCCCGTTCGTCGTGAAGCCGAGCGGCCTCACCGCCGGCAAGGGGGTCTGGGTCCAGGGCTCCGACTTCGCCGAAGCGAGGGACGGGGCGGCCTACGCGAAGGCCCTCCTAATCCAGGGAGGGCGCGTGCTCTTCGAGGAGAAGCTCGACGGCGAGGAGTTCAGCCTGATGGCGTTCGTCACCGACTCCGGCGTCTATCCGATGCCGGCGGTCCAGGACTTCAAGCGGGCGCTCGAGGGGAATCAGGGCGGCAACACCGGGGGCATGGGCTCCTACTCCCAGCGAGACCATCTCCTGCCGTTCCTCTCCTCGGACGACCGGGACCGGGCCCTCGAGATCCTCAACGCCACGGCGGTCGCCCTGCGCGCGGAGGGGTTGACCTATCGCGGTATCCTGTACGGTGGGTTCATGCTGACGGCCGGCGGGCCGGTCCTGCTCGAGTTCAACGCCCGCTTCGGTGACCCGGAAGGGATCAACGTCCTGACGCTCTACGAGGAAGGCGACTTCGCTGGCCTCCTCGCGGGCGTCGCGACCGGCCGGGTCGACCCGAACCTCGTGCAGTTCCGTCTCCGCGCCACGGTCGTGAAGTACCTCGTGCCGCCCGGGTACGGGGACCGCCCCCGGAGCGGAGGTCTCCTCACGATCGACGAGGAGGCAATCGCCGCGGCGGGGGTTCGCGTGTTCTTCGGCAGCGTCGACGCCGCCGGACCGGCCACGGTGCGCTTGGGGTCGTCCCGAGGGATCGCGATGGTCGGGGAGGCCTCCGCGATCTACGAGGCGGGGAACCGGGTCGAGGAGGCGCTGCGCTTCGTCTCCGGCGAGTACTACGTACGTCACGACATCGGCACGAAGGAGGACCTCGAGCGACGGTGGGAGCACCTGCGCCAGCTTCGCTCCCCCGGCGCGAAGACGTCGCCGCTCCCGCTGAGCGTGGCGGCTCCGGACGCGCCGCCGTCGAGCGCCGGCCCGCCGGAACAGTTCCTCGGCTGACGGTCGCTCGCCAAGCGTCAAATACCCTCCCCCCGGTGATGAGGCTCCGTGAAGTTCTGTCCAAAGTGTAAGCGGCTCATGCGTCCCGACCGCGCGGCCGGTGTCTGGCGGTGCGGGGCCTGCGGCACCGAGATTCCTCTCGGAGAAGGCGTCCAGGTCGTGCAGGCCGCCGCCGCCCGAGGCGGGGTCGAGGTCGTCGAGACGAAGATCGCCACGCTCCCGAAGACCGCGGAGGTCTGCCCTAAGTGCGGGAACGGGGAGGCCTACTGGGTGCTCCGGCAGACGCGCGGGTCCGACGAGCCCGAGACCCGCATCTTCGAGTGCACGAAGTGCGGTCACAAGTGGCGGGAGTACTCGTGAGCGGCTCGGGCTACGGAACGGTGGCGAGCGTCTTCGCCCCCGGCGCGGTCGGTGCCCCGGTACGCCTGCGCGGCTGGGTGCTGCGGTCGCGCTCCTCCGGCGGGATCCTCTTCCTTCTCCTGCGGGACCGGACCGGGGTCGTCCAGGTGACCGGTCGCAAGGACGCGCTCGGGCCCGAGACGTTCGATGCCGTCGAGCACGTCCAGGTCGAGGGCGCGGTCGCCGTCGAAGGGACGGTCGCCGAGGACCCGCGGGCCCCCGGCGGCCGGGAGGTTCGGGCGGCCCGGTTCACCATCATCGACCCCGGCGCGCCGTTCCCGATCTTCGCCGACCAGACCGAGGAGTTCCGGCTCGACAAGCGGCACCTCGCAATCCGCTCCCAGGACTTCGTCGCCACCTTCCGCCTCAAGGCCGAGCTCCTCCGGGCGTTCCGCGAGTTCCTCGACGCGGAGAACGTGCTCGAGGTCACGCCGCCGATCCTCTCGGGGAACGCGGCCGAGGGAGGGGCCGAGGCGTTCCGCTTCGATTACTTCGGGCGGCCCGCCTACCTCTCCCAGACCGCGCAGCTCTACCTCGAGGCGCTCCTCTTCCCGCACGAGCGCGTCTACTCTCTCACACCGTCGTTCCGGGCGGAGAAGTCCCGAACGCCGCGCCACCTGACCGAGTATCAGCACCTCGAGGTCGAGCTCGCCTGGTGCGACCTCGCCGGCCTCCTCGACTTCATCGAGCGGATGGTCGTCTACGCGGCCCACGCGCTCGCCGAGCGGCGGCCGGGCGAGCTCGCGCAGCTGGGCCGCCCTCCGGCCGAGCTCGCGGCGCTCGCCGCGCCGTTCCCCCGGATCACCTACGCCGAAGCGATCGACCGGCTGCAGGCCCAGGGCCTCCCCGTTCGCTGGGGGACCGACCTCGCCACCGCCGAGGAGCGCGCGCTCACGGTCGAGGCGACCGCGCCGCTCTTCGTCACGCACTTCCCGCGCGAGCTGAAGGCGTTCTACATGCTGCGGTCGGAGAGCGACCCGCGCACGGTCGACGCGGCCGACCTTCTCGCTCCCGAGGGATACGGGGAGATTGTCGGAGCCTCGTGCCGCGAGACCGACCTCGCCCGGCTCGAGGAACGACTCGCGGAGGCTGGGGCCGACCGGCGGGACTACGAGTGGTACCTCGACCTGCGCCGCCACGGGAGCGTGCCGCACGCCGGCTTCGGCATCGGCGTGGAGCGGATGCTGCGGTGGATGCTGCGCCGCGAACACATCCGCGAGACGACCCCCTTCCCGCGCACGCCCTCGCGGCACACGCCGTGAGCGCCGACGGGGCCGCATCGGCCGTCGCGCGGAGCAAGATTCAATAGCGCGGGTGAATCTCGACCCGGTCGAGTCCCGTACCGGAGTTCGCATCGTGGCCGAGGAGCATCCACCGGAACGGGAAGCCGACCGTTCGCCCGCACCGGTCCCCGCACTGAAGGCGCCGGGCCCGCTCGTGGTCGAACGGATCACCCACCAGGACGTGCCGGCGATCTGCGGGCTCTACAAGAAGGTGTGGGATGCCGAGCGCACGGGTCTGCCCGCCGAGCTCGTGAAGTCCTGGCAGCCGACCCCGCTCGAGTTCACGAGCTGGATGGAAGGCGTGACGTACTTCGCCGCCCGCCGGGACGGACGGCTGCTCGGCGTGGTCGGATGCGAGCTGCGGGACGGGAGCGGCCACCTGGTCAACCTCGTCGTCGACCAGGAGGCGCGCCGACAGGGCGTCGCGAGCGCGCTCCTCTCGGCCGCGGTCGACTGGGCGAAGCGTTCGAACGCCCCCGAGCTCTGGGTCGACACGTTGTCGCGATTTCCGGCGGCGGCCGCGCTCTTCGCGCACTTCGGGTTCATCGAGGTCGGCGTGCTCCACAAGAACCAGTGGCACGAGGACGTCCGCCTGTTCGAGCGGCTGCTCTGAGGTCCCGGGACCGCACCGGGTCTATCGCGGATACGTCGAGGCCCGGCCCGAGCGGTTCGGCGGCATGCCGTGGCGCTGCTGCAGCGCCCGGAGGTGTCGGAGGCCTTCCTCGGGATGTCCGTGGAAGAACTCGCGCGCGCCGCGGGCGAGCTCGGTCGCCTCGAGCTCGGTCGCGATCCCGTGGGTGCGCTCTTCGATGAGGTAGTCGCCGTACTCGGCGATGTACTTCGGTAGCCCGGCCTTCAACCGGTTGACCGCCTGCAGGCGGAGGGCACGGATCTGCTGCTTGAGCGACGCGAGCTTCCCGGCCCGGAGCTCTCCCTCGAGGTCGTCCGCGACCTCGGCCGGGTCCTGGGGCGCCTCGACCCCGAGCGCCTGCATGTCCTTCAGGAGGGCGATGACGCGCTCGAGCTCCTCCCGCGCCTGGTCGAGGTGCCGTTCCTTGAGCGCGACCACGCGGTCGACCTGCTGGAAGGTCGAGAGCGCCTGGGGGATGTCCCCGGTACGGGCGGCGTGCAGCGTGTCCTCGATCTGCTCCCGCTCGAGCCGGCTGTCGACGGCGTACGCCTCGAGCCGCGCGAGCCGCGCCTTCGTGCGCTTCTCCCAGTCCTCGAAGGCGCCCACGATCCGCTTCTGGGCGATCCGCTCGATCCCGCGCACGACCTCGGCCCACGGTTCGGGGTTCGGCGCGGTCCGGGCCGCCTCCTCCGCCCACGCCGGCAGGTGGGGTAGCTGGACGCCGAGCGACTGCGCGCCCTCGGTCCACAGCGCGAGCCGGTTCAGGCGTCGGCCGAGCTCAGACGCGAACGGGTTCGCCCCCGGTGCCGGGGCGCGCCGCGGCGCCGGCCGGGGGGATGCCTTCTGCGGCGGCTTCGGGACCTCGGGGTCCGCCGCGAGGGCCGGCACCGCCGGCGGGATCTCGGGCTCGGGGGGTTCGGTCCCGACCGGCAGGTTGCATGACGGGCAGACTGGGACGTCCGTCCCGAGAGGGACCCCACAGTGGGGGCACGGTCGTTCGTCGTTCATCATCGGGAGACTCCGATCGGGATGCAGGGGGTGAGATTCGAACTCACGAACTCCTACGAGACCAGGACCTCAACCTGGCGCCTTTGACCAAGCTGGGCCACCCCTGCACGACGGTCGGCGCGTACGGGGGCCCACCGATAACCTTTGCGAACGAGCACGGTCCCGAGCCTTCCGGAGGGGGCTCTTCCCGCAAAAAGCCTTGTACGGACGCGCGGTAAGAGCTCGTCCATGCCCGAGGGACCTTACGACGGCGCGACCGTGTACATCGGCCAGAAGCCGACCATGACGTACGTCTTCCAGGTCGTGACCCAGCTGAACGCGAGCCTCGGGCCGGTCGTCGTGAAGGCCCGCGGCAATGCGATCGGCAAGGCGGTCGACGTGGTCGAGGTCGTGCGGCGTCGCTTCCTCGAGGGCCACGTGGAGGTTGGGCCGATCACGATCGACACCGAGCGCCTGGTGAACCGCGAGGGACGCGACGCGAACGTGTCGGCGATCGCGATCCGCCTCACCCGGACGGGGGCGGCCCCGGGGGCGGCATCGGGGTCGACGGGCCCGACCGGACCGGCGGCGCCCCCTCGGACCCCGGGCTAGCCTCCTGGACGACCCAGGTCCCGGCGAGCAGGTCCCCGAGCCGCTGGCGCTCGTTCGTCAGTGCGATCACCACGAGGGCGATCACGCCCAGGATCCCGACGCCGACGACCAGGAATACGAGCACGCCCGCGACGGCGAAGAGGCCGCCCGGGAGCGGAAAGCCGTCGATCGTCACGATCGAGAGCGTCCCGGCCTTGAAGACGAACGCCACGCCGAGGGCACCGGCGAGACCGACCACCGTCAGCGCCGGAAGGACGGTGGTGTTCCGCAGGAGCGCCGAGACGAGCCCGATAGGCTGGAGGTTGCGGTCGCGCACGACCAGTCGGGCTCCCCGTTTCCCGAGGGACCGACCGGTGAGGGTTTCCGATAGCGCGAGGTAGAGGAACGAGAGCGAGATGAACCCGTAGACCGCGGCATTGAACGGAAGACTCGAGAGCAGCCCGTAGAGGCCCCCCGGCGTCGCGAGGGCGATGGCGGTCCAGACTACCAGCGCCGGGACCGTCACGACGAGCAGGTCGAGCACGAAGCCGAGAGAACGCGCGCGCAACGTCCCGAACCGACGCAGCCCGAGGTCCCGGCCAAGGGAGACCAGCCAGCGCGCGGTCAGCCACGCGCGGAACCCCTCTCGTCCGTCGGTCGAGCCGGCCCGCGCGGCCGCGTCAAGGTTCGCTTGGTCGCTCACCACCCAGCCGGGCACGGGAAGCCCTTCCCAGGGCCGGTCGGCCGGGGCCGTGGGGAGCTCGAGCAGGGACCGGGCCTGGCGGGCCGAGTCGTGGCCCGCCCGCGAGGAGTCCGCGAGCGACCCGGCGAGGTTCCCGTCGACCCCGTCGCGGAACGCCCGAACGAGCCGACCGAACGGGGAAGGGTCAGGAACCGAGGCAGGCCCTCCCACCGGCTCGAACGACCGACCCAGGCGGCCGTGGAAGTAGAACGCCGTCCCCAGCGCGAGGAGTCCCGAGAGGTAGACGACGTCCAGGACCCCGGCGCCCCCGATCGAGTAGATCCCGGCCGGCCCGCTGCCGTAGAGCGGAGGCTCGCGGAGCAGGTCCGCGCCGAGCAGGACGCCGAAGGTCGTCGCGAAGAACGCGAGGGGGAGGGCGAAACCCTCGCGGTGCGGCGCGACCCGCGACGCGAGCAGCACGGAGACCGCGCCGGCGCCGACCGGGATGAGGACGAAGTACGGGAAGGTATCGACGATGCCGACGCCCGGGATCGCGCTCGAGGCGGCGAACGTCGCGAGCAGGACGGCCGAGGTGAGCGCGAGCAGGAAGACGAGCGGACGGTCCGACCCCTCGGGGGCCGCGCCGGGACCGGGCGCGGTCCGCGCCCCGGTCGGGACGAGCGAGGCGACGACGACCGTGACCACGGCGACGAGGCTGAGGAGGAGGATCGTCGCTCCCTCGGCCTGACCGGCGAGCACCGCCGCCAGGGGTCCCACGATCGGGGCGGCGAGGGGCAGCACGAGGAGCAGCATCACGGCGCCTTCGATGGCCACGAAAAGCAGGTAGCGCGGCAGCAGGTGGGCGCCGGGGGGTGCGACGCGCCGGACGGCGAGGGAACCGACGAGGATAGGGAAGAGCGCACCGCCGAAGCTGATGGAGATGAGGTCGTTGGCGATCGGCGCGATCGGGAGGATGGCGAACGTCGCGAGCAGGCACCCCGGGAGCAGCAACCAGAACGCCTTCCGACCGAACCCGATGCTCGCGGCGAACGCCGGGTGCTCGAACGCGAGGAGGAAAAGGCAGGTCCAGACGAGCGGCGGCAGCACGAGGGTGACCGTGTTCGTGAGGATGTCGCTCGTCAGGGAGAGGGGGTCGACCACGGTTCGGGTTCCGTCGGGAGAGACACGACCACGGGCGTTCGGGTCCTAAACGTTTTGTCGGAGGGCCCCCTCCGCGGCCCATGGTCGCTCCGCGCGTCGAACAGGACTCGCTCGGCCCCCGCGAGGTGCCCGACACCGTGTATTGGGGGATCCAGACCCTGCGGGCCCGGGAGAACTTCCCGGTGAGCGGGCTCCGCGCCTCGCGCCCCCTTGTCCGCGCATACGCGCTCCTGAAGCTGGCCTGCGTCCGGGCCAACGTCGCCCTGGGCGGGCTCGATGCCGATCGCGGTCGTGCGCTCGCCCAGGCCGCCGAGGAGATGGCCGCCGGGAAGTTCGACGACCAGTTCCCGGTCGACGTGTTCCAGGCCGGCGCGGGGACCTCCTTCCACATGAACGTGAACGAAGTGCTGACGAACCGCGCCCTCGAGGTCCTCGGCAAGCCGCGGGGCGACTACCGGGACGTCAGCCCGAACGACCACGTCAACCGGGGCCAGTCGACGAACGACACGTACCCGTCCGCGGCCCAGGTGGCCGTCCTTCTCGCGTTCCGGGACCTGAGCGTCTCGCTCCGGACCCTCATCGAGAGCCTGCACCGCAAGGGAGAGGAGTTCGCCCGGATCCCGAAGGCCGGCCGGACGCACCTCAAGGATGCGATGCCGGTCACGCTCGGCGCCGAGTTCCGGGCCTACGCGACGGCGCTCGACCACGTGCTCGAGACGGTCCCCGCGGTCGAGCGGGCCCTCGCGGAGATCCCGCTCGGGGGGAGCGCCGTCGGCAGCGGGACGAACTCGGTGCCCGGCTTCCGAACCCGGGCCGTCCAGGAGTACGCGGCGCTCACGGGGCTCCCGCTGGCCGTGAGCCGCGATCCGTTCGAGACGATGCAGAGCCGCTGGCCGCTCGGGGCCGCCTCGGCCTGGTTGCGCACGCTCGCGCTCGAGCTCGTGCGGATCGCGAACGACCTGCGGCTGCTCTCGAGCGGACCCGCGACCGGCTTTGACGAGATCCGCCTGCCCGAGATCCAGCCGGGCTCTTCCATCATGCCCGCCAAGGTCAACCCGTCGGCCGCCGAGTGCCTCGACATGGTCGCCTTCCACGTCCTCGGGGCCGACCAGGCGACGGCGTTCGCGGTCTCGGCCGGCCAGCTCGAGATCAACGTGATGATGCCGCTCGCCGCCTACGAGGTCCTCTTCTCGTCGGAGATCCTGACGAACTACCTGCCGGTGTTCGCGCGCACCTGCGTCGACGGGATCACCGTGCACCGGGCGCGGCTCGAGAAGTACCTGGTCGAATCGGCCGCCCTCGCGACCGTGCTCACGCCGCGCCTCGGGTACCTCAAGGTCGCGGAGCTGATGCACGAAGCGGAGCGCTCGGGACGACCGATCCGCGAGCTCCTGGTCGACCGAGGCTACCTGACCCGAGAAGAGGTCGAGGCCCTGCTCGGCGAGGCGGCGCTCCTCAAGTTGACCGAACCGGTACCGTGAGTCCGGCCGACGCGCAGGGTTAAGACACCCCCGGACCGTCCGATGCCCGACCCGCCATGGCTACCATCGAAGAGACGGCCGTCGCCCTCGGCAACCAGGCGTCGGACGAGTTCCGACAGGCCGCCGAGGTCCTCGGGAAGGTCGGACTGACCCAGTACGAGGCCCGCGCCTACATCGCCCTGGTCGGACGCGGGGTCGGCGATGCGGCGACGCTCGCGACCGCGGCCGGGATTCCCCGGACGAGCGCGTACAAGGTGCTCGAATCGCTCGCCGAGAAGGGCTACGCCCAGCCGACAGGCGGAAAGCCGATCCTCTTCCGCCCGACGCCGCCCCTGGTGGTCGCCGAATCGCTGAAGGGGGCGATCCAGGAGGTCTTCGAGAAGCTCGCCCTCCTACACCGGGTGGTCGCCGAGCACGGCGAGCCCCAGCTCGTCTACCTCCTGTCCGAGCGCGAGAAGGTGGTGGCGAAGATCGGGGACCTTCTCGAACAGTCGACCCGGACGTTCATTCTCACGACCCCCTTGGTGGCGGACCTGCGCGACGAGCTCGGGAAGAAGCTCCAGCACGCGGTCAAGCGGGGGGTTCGGGTGACCTTCGTCACCGCTCCGCTCCAGCGGGTCCCCGAGGGCGTCGAGTACGTCCCCCGGGAGAACCTGCTCGCGACCGAGGTCCTCGCGGACGGAGAGCACGCGCTCCTGGCCGCGCCGGGCCTGGACGCGTGCGGCTTCACCGACAACCCGATCCTGATCGCCCACCTCAAGCAGTTCCTCGAGGTCATTCTCGAGAAAGGGCCCGAGCCGTCGTCGGCCTAGGGCCGGAGCACGCGATGGGGACGGCCCCGCACGCGGCGCGCGACCGTCGTCCCCCCGCCGAGCGGGTGCGCGACCGCCTGCGCGCGGTCGCCGGGGCGGAGACGGCCGCCCGGATGCCCGCCGGGTACCAGCGCCTCGGGCGGGTCCTCCTCGTCCGCCTTCCGAGCGACCTGCAGCCGTACTACCCCGTCCTGGGGACGGCGTGGCAGGAGGAGCTCGGGGTGGCGACGGTGCTCGTCCCGACCGGACCGATCGAAGGCGAGTACCGGCTCCCCCGCGTCGAGCGGATCGCGGGCACCGAGACCGAGACCGAGGTGACGGAACACGGCGTGCGCTGGCGGTTCGACGCGGCCGAGGTCATGTTCGCCGCAGGGAATCGTACCGAACGTCAGCGGGCCGGCCGCCTGGTGCGACCGGGCGAAACGGTCGTGGACCTGTTCGCCGGCATCGGCTACTTCGCCATCCCCGCGGCCCGGGCGGGGGCGCAGTGCGTCGTCGCGGTCGAAAAGAACCCGACCGCGGTCCGCTACCTCGTGGAGAACCTGCGCCGGAACGGCGTGGCCGCCACGGTCGACGTGGTCGCCGGGGACAACCGGACCGTTCCGCTGGCCCGCCGGACCGCGGACCGGGTGTTCCTTGGCTACCTGCCCAGCGCCGTTCCGTGGGTCCCCCGAGCGCTCGAGCTCCTCCGGCCCTCGGGCGGGGGCCTGCACGTCCACCTCCTCGCCGGGACCCGCGACGCGCGCGCGGAGGCCACGGCAACGGTGGACGCGGCCGTGCGCGGGGCGGGGGGGACCCTGACCGCCCCGAGCGTGGCCCGCGAGGTGAAGCCCTACGGACCCGGGCGGGCGCACATGGTCGTCGACGTGCGAGCCCGCCCGGGCCCGTGACCGAACGGTCTACGGGGACCCGGAGGCGACGGCCGGGCCCCGGAGCGTCCGGACCGCCTCGGGGAACGCGCGGGCGAACCGCTCGATGTCGGCCGGAGGATTGGAGAAGGAGACCCGGACGAACCGGTTGCCGTGCTTCGGAGAAAGGTAGTTGCCGGAGCGGACGAACACGCCGTGGCGACGCAGGAGTTCGTCCTGGAGCGCGTCGGGCTTCACGCCGGTGTCGCCGAGGTCGATGACCATCATGTTGGCCCGGGACGGGTAGAGGGGCAGCGAGGTCCCCGGCACGCCCGTCACGACGTCGCGGATGCGGGCGCCGTTCGCCCGGGTCTGTCGCACGACCTCGCCGATCCAGGAGGGTTTCGACCGCATCGCCGCGCGGGCGGCCATCTGGGCCAGGATGTTGACGCCGAGGTCGTTCGTGTTGTACCGAACGATCTTGGTGAGGAGGTCCGGACGGGCGATGAGACCTCCGATGCGCATCCCGGCGAGACCGCAGTTCTTCGAGACCGACCAGACGGTCACGGTCTCCTCGGGGGCGAACTCGGCGGCGAGCGCATGGCCCTCGGAGAAATCGCGGTACGTGACGTCGTTCAGCAGCAGGAGGTGGCGGTCCTGCGCGACCTCGGCGATCGCCCGCACCTCCTCGCGCGGATACCCGGACCCGAGCGGGTTCAGGGGGTCGATCAGGAGGATCATCTTCGTCCGGGGCCCGATCGCCTCCTGCACGCGCTCGGCGGAGAGCCGGAAGGGAGGAGCGTAGAGGTCGAGGTTGGTCGTGTGCGCTCCCTCGAGCTCGATGAACTTGTGGATGATGAGGTAGCTCGGGTCGGAGGCGATCACGTCGTCGCCGGGGCCGAGGAGGGCCCGCGCGATCATGTACAGCGACTCGGTGCCGCCCGCGGTCACGAAGGGCCGGGTTCCGGGGAGGTGGAAGTCGGCCGAGATGAGGTCCAGTAGCTCCGGGTCGCCCGAGGCGAGCGGGTAGCCTTCGTAGACGCGCTCCCGGACCGCCTCTTCGAGGGCCGACCGCACGACCTCCGGGGGGACCAGATGGTTCGTGTTCTGGCTCAGCCACGCGATTTCGTTGCGGTGGGCATGAGCGTAGCGGAAAGCGTCGGACGCCGGAGTCGACACGCGGTCCGGACGGTCCGCGAGCGGCTTAACGGCTTTGGGTCGGAGACCGTTCTGCCTCGCCGAGAAAGCTCGTCACGATGCCCATCGATTGGGTCCGTGCCTCCGTCCGGCCGAACCCAACCGCGCGCATCGTCGCGAGGAACCGGTCGCGGGGCGGCAGCGAGCGCAGCGACTCGGGAAGGTAGCGATACGGGCCTGCGCTCCGGACCGCCGCGCCGAGCCAGGGCACGACCCGGTCGAAGTAGGCGTGGAAGAGACGGCCGAACGTCGGCGAGACCGGCTCGGTGATCTCGAGGGTCAGCAGCACGCCGCCCGGACGCAGGACCCGGCGCATCTCCGAAAGGGCGCGAGGCAGGTCCGCGAGATTGCGGGCCACGAACGCGTTCGTGACGAGGTCGAAGCGCGCGTCGGCGAACGGGAGGCGGAGCGCGTTCGCCCGGCCGAACTCGAGGCGGGCGGCCTCGGAGCGCCCCTCGGTCGCCGCGAGGGCCTGGACGACCATCGCGCGCGTGAAGTCGGCGGCGAACACCCGGGCCGTGGGATAGTGCCGGGCCACGAGCCGCGCGAGCTCGCCGGTGCCGCAGCCGAGGTCGAGCACCCGGGCGGGCGGGTCGCCCGACCGGAACCGGTCGAGGTCCCAGAGGGCGCGCGGTCGCCACAGGAAATCGTTCCCCAGCGACGCGACGTGGTCGAACCATTCGTACCGCCGCGCGATGTGCGTGAACATCCGTCGGACGTCGCGCTCGAAGGTCGGTTGACCGCGGTCGGGGTACGGGGAGCCGTCCGGCGCCGTCCTGCCCTGCGGGACCGGCGCCGCCATCGGTCACGCACGGAGGCCGCGTGCCTTAACGGTACGGGGTCAGGCGCCGGGGCCGAGGGCGTGTTCCAGGGCGGCGACGCGGTCGGTGAAGTCGGGACGATGCTCGAGGACCCCGGTCCGTCGGGCCTCGGCCAGCTGCCGTAGAGCCTCCGCCCCGTCTCCGCGGAGGTGGGCGAGCTCCGCGAGGCGGAAGTACATCTCGGAGGTCTCGGAACCGAGCCGCAGCTCGCGGGCGTGGGCGAGGGACTCATGATAGTGCGCTTCGGCGTCGTCGTACGACCCTTCGGCTTGGGCGATCATGCCCCGGGTCATCGCGATCTGCTGGTCCCCGAGGTGGTCCCCGATCGGCCCGAGCGCCTGGACGGCCCGCTCGAGCGCGGGCCGAGCCTCCGCGGGCCGCCCCAGCTCGGCGTGCCACTGGGAGAGGTTCACGTAACAGTATCCGATCCAAATGGGCGAACCGGACCGCTCCGCCGCCTCGACCGCCTTCGCCATCTCCCGAAACGCGTCCTCGGTACGGCCGGCGGAATACTGGAGGCAGGCCCGGTTCATCAGCACCCGCGCCCGGGCTCCCTGATCCTCGGCGGTGCCGAAGAGCTCGGCGGCGCGGGCGAAGAGGTCGAGCGCGGCGTCGTAGCGAAGGTCCCCAAGGGGGATCAGCGTGTTGGCGACGTCCACGAGGGCGTGACCCTGCTCGACGGGGCTCCCCTCCCTCTCGGCGATCTCGAGCGCGGAGCGCTGGTGGGCCTCGGCCCGGGCGAGGTCTCCGCGCCGCCAGAAGACGGTCCCGAGCACGCGGTGCGCCGCCATCTGATCGTGGGGGGTTCCGGCTTTCTCGAGCAGGGCCCGGGCCTCGTTTGCGAGCGCCTCGGCCGAGTCGTAGTCGCTGCGGTCGGTCCGGGTCTGCGCGAGCCCGAGGAGCGCACGGCCCAGTTCGAGGTCGAGGCCCGGTCGGCCGCGGGCGAGGTCGACCGCTTCGATGAGCGACTCCTCCGAGCGCGGAAGACCGCCGAGCTCGTCCAGCAGCCGCCCTTCCTCGGTGAGCAGACGGACCTCGAGGCGCGGGTCGCGCTCGGGCCGGCGGCGCTGCGCTTCGAGCGCCCGGGCGATGTGCGCCACCGCGGTCTCGAAGGCGAACGCGCGCGTCGCCGCCTGCGCGGCGCGTACGTTGTACTCGACCGCCCGCGCGTCGTCGCGGCCGAGGTAGAACTGCCGGGCCAGCTCGAAATCGCTCGTCCCCTGTTTCATCGCGAGGGCGCGGCCGGCCTTGCGGTGGAGGATCCGACGCCTTGTCTCGGTCAGCGAGGCGTAGACGTTCGCGCGGACCGTCTCCGTCACGAACTCGTAGACCTCCCCTCCCTTCTCCCGCAGGAGGCCGGCTTGGACGATCCGGTCCAGGTTCTCGGTCACGCGTTCCTCTCCCATTCCGGCGACCGCTGCCAGGCTCGAGAAATCGAACTCCTTGCCGAGCACCGCGGCGTACGTGAGGAGCCGGTGTTCGGACTCTCCCAGCCCTTGCACGCGGTCCAGGAGGATCTCGGTCACGTCCCGGCCGGTCGGGGCAGGGGAGACCCCGGTCCGTGGGCCGAAGCCGGTGGCGGCGTGCACGAGCTGCTCGACGAACAGGGGATTCCCCTCGGTCTGAGCATGCCATCGGCGAACGTCCTGGGGGTCGGGGGGGCGTCCCCCGAGGATCCAGCGGACCAGCTCGGTGACCTCGGGCAGGGTGAGCGGTCGGAGGGCGACCGACCGGAACGACGGCGCGTGCTCGAGGGCTTCGACCGACGAACGGTTCCCCGGAGGCACCTCCGCGCCGACCGCGAGCGTCGCGACCACCGCGATCCGAGTGTTCGCGAGGTCGGCCGAAAGGCGTCGCAGGAACTCGAGCGACGAAGCATCGGCGAACTGCAGGTCGTCGATCGCGAGCAGAAGGGGGGCGTCCGCGGCGAAGCTCCGGAAGTACTCGCCGAGCCGGCCGAGCATCTCCTCCCGGCTGGCGCCCAGTCCCTCGATGGAGGTCGTTCCGAGCGGCGCGAGGATCCGTTCGAGGTCGTCCCCGGGCGATCCGGGTCGGGCCCGGGGGGCGCTCGCCGGACCGCCGCCGCTCGCCCCCTCGGGTCCGAAGGGGGCCAGGAAGATCGGGAGCACGGGTCCTTCCGGCGCCGGGGACGACAGCGGCTCGTCCTCCGCGGTCGACGCGAGAAGGTCCCGGATCAGGGAGAACGGGGCCGGCAGCTCCACGGGGAGCGCCCGCCCTTCGAGAATGCGGAACCCCTGCTCCGCGGCCCGCTGGAGCGTGGCCCGCAGGGCGAAGCTCTTGCCGGATCCCCCAGGGCCGGTAAGGAGGATCCCCTGTCCGTGGCCATCGCGTGTGCTCTGGAGGAGACGTTCGACCTCTTCCAGTATCTCTTCTCGGCCGATCGAGGGCGCCGCGGCCGACCTGCGGTCACCCCGAGCTCCGACCATCGTCCAATTCAGCCCGGCCCGGGTTTATAATGCTCGTTCGTCGGGTCCGCCGTTCGGCCCCGGGGAATCGGTCGGGTTCGTGTCCGCCGACGGGGCGGCGGACACTCCCAGCTGGTGTCCGAGCTCCTCGAACGCTGCGGCGAGGTGCGGCTGGGCCTGAGGGAGCCCCAGCTCGGCCGCCTGTCGGTAGGCCGCCCGAGCGCCCTCGAGGTCACGGGTCTTGTGCCGCAGCCGCGCCAGGTAGTACTCGACCTCGGCACGGTCCGCCGGGAGCCGGAGGCGCTCGCACATCGCCGCCGCGGCGACGTAGGCCTGCTCCGCGTCCTCCCACTGGCCTCGCTTCTCCGCGATCAGTCCGCGGTTCTTCATGATCTGCTCGCTCCCGAGGTCGTCCCGGAGCCGGGCAAGAAGTCGACCGGCCTGCTCGTTGTCCCGGTCGGCCTCCTCGAGCTGCCCGAGGGCGAGCCGCATCTCGACCCCGGAGAGGAGCGCGCGTCCGGTCGACCGGGCGTCGTGCGCCCGCTCGCCGGCCTCGCGCGCCTGTTCCAGGTACTCGAGCCCGTCCTGCGGTCGGGCTTCGCCGACCGCCACCCCCAGGTTGTGGTAGGCCCGGGCGAGTTCGACCCAGTCGCCCGCCTCCCGCAACCGGTCGACCGCCCGCTCGTACCATTCGATGGCGACCGAGCGGACGTCCGGTCCGAGCAGCGCGAAGGAATTCCCGATGTCGATCGAAAGGCGTCCGAGGAACCGCGGGTCATGGACGGCGCCGATCTGGTCGAGCGCGCGCATGCTTTCGTCCAGCGCCTCCCGATACGCGCCGCGCTGGAACTCGACCCGGCCGAGGAGCCGGTAGGTCTGGGCTATCCCGAGACGGTCCTGCACCCCCTCGAACAGCTTCTGCGCCGCGAGCGCCCCCTGGACGGCGGTCGCGACGTCGAGATTCTCGCGGGCGACCTCCGCGCGCGCCAGGAGAAGGCGGGCGCGGACCCGAGGCTGCTCGCCGCCCAAGAGCTCGAGCGCCTCGCTGAACGAGCGGTCGGCCGCGGGGAAGTTCCCCATCGAGTAGTGGAGGTCGCCGAGGCCCTCGGCGACCTCGGCCTGCTCCGGCCGGCGGTCCCCGCCCAGCGCGACCAGGTCGAGCAGGACCCGCTGAAGATGGCTCGCGGCGACCTCGGGCTCGTCCGCGGCCCGCGCCGTCTCCGCGGCGGCCCGGTTGTACGTGTACGACTTGGCCGGAACCTTGCCCAGGAAGTAGTGCCGGCCGAGCTCGGAGAGGACGGCAGGCGACGGGTGCGGGTGCGTCTGTTCCAGGACCTCCGCGATCTTCCGGTGAAGGACCCGCAGGCGGCTCTCGGTGAGCGACCGGTATATCCGGGCCCGGAACTCCTCCTCCACGAACCCGAAGCGGTCCCCGCCCGGCCGTTCCCGGAGGATCTTCCGATGGACGAGCCGTTCGACCTGTTCGGCGAGGATCTCCTCGTCCATTCCCATGGCGGCCACCAGGAGCGCGAAGTCGAACTCCGCTCCGATGGCGCTCGCGTAGGCGAGGATCCGATGCTGGTCGGGGTTCAGGTCGTCCAACCCGGGCGCCGGGCTCGGTTCCCCGGAGCGGGGAGTCTCCGCCCGTTCGTCCATCGAAAGAGTGGTAGTCGTCGGCGAGGGTTAAATCCCTGCCTGCGGACCCCCGCGTCGCCGCGGGGGCCTCGGGGAGTCCCCGGGTCCGCAAGGGTTATCTAACGCCCCCCGGGTCCTCGGGCCCTCATGGCCCCCGAGGAATCCGACGAGGCGCCGGCCGGGGTCCGGCCCCTCTCGTCGATGTCAGTGGCACGCCAGGCGACGTTCTGGGGGTTCGCGGCCCTGGTCGTCCTCGCGGTCGCGTTCTACGTGTGGTGGGGGGTCGCCTTCGGGGTCTGGATCGACAACGGCGTCTACGCCGTCGTGATCACGCTCCTCCTGTTCGGCCTCGCGGGGATGTGGCTCGTCCTGCCAAACCCTCCGGCACCGGCGCCCCCGACGCGCTAGGTCCCGGTCAGAGCGGCTGACCGGCGAGCGCCCAGCGGACCCCGTCCGTCGCGCCGCACGCGATGCACGGACCCGGGGCACCGACCTCGAACGGGAGCCCTTCCTCGGGAGTCCCGAGCAGCGCCCCCTCGATCGCGCGCTCGATGCGGTGGCCGCACTCTTCAGCGCCGCACCACGCGACGACCTGTACCCGGGTCGCCTTCGCGAGCCCGTCCAGCGACCGCGCGACGGCGAACGCCGACCGGAACGCATTCTGGGCCCGCTCGGTGAGAGCACGGTCGAAGTGTGCGAGCCGCTCCGCGACGGCCTCGGCGGCCGAGTCGAACGCGACCGGTCCCTTCTGACCGAGCCGGTCGACGGCCGTCGCGCTCCGGGCCTCCGCCTCGCGGCGGCCGACCTCGAGTCGCAGCGGGACGCCCTGGAGCTCCCAGCGGTAGTACTTGGCGCCCGGCCGCTCCTCGCCGTCGTCCAGGAAGACCCGTCGGCCGGCGCGGCGCAGGCGTTCGAAGAGCTTGTTCGCGGCGACGCGCGGCACCTCCCCGGAGGTGCTCCCGAGGATCGGGACAATCACGACCTCGTACGGCGCGATCGCGGAGGGGAAGACCGCGCCCTTCGTGTCGCCGTGCACCGCCACGATCGCGCCGAGCAGTCGCTCGGAGAGGCCGAACGTCGTCTGGTGCACCAGCTCCTGGCGACCGTCGGCGGTCTCGTACCGGATCCCGTAGGGTCCCGAGAAGTTCTGGCGGTAGTGGTGGACGGTCCCGAGCTGCAACGTCCGGGCGCCCCCGACGGGCGTGTCGAGCGCGACCGAGTAGTGGGCCCCGGGGAACTTGTCCCACTCGGGCCGACGGATGGCGAGGTAGGGCAGCGCGAACGCCGCGGCCATGTTCCGGAACGCGCCGAGGTTCGAGCGGACCCTCTCCGTGGCGCGCTCCTCGTCGACCTGGCAGGTGTGCTCCTCGAAGAAGTGGATCTCGCGCACGCGCAGGAACGGGCGGGTTGTCTTCGTCTCGTAGCGGAAGACGTT